>JACKQG010000514.1_pt1 | contig 56391 bp, 40 predicted proteins | sample 8237621 | NCBI WGS metagenome assembly JACKQG01 (sample SAMN15677084, study PRJNA649215) | marine metagenome | biome: marine; feature: Black Sea; material: saline water; isolation source: suspended particulate matter (SPM) from the Black Sea western gyre | collected 2013-06-09/2013-06-10 | depth... | reverse complement strand
TCAATTAACGGGAGGAATATATAAAAGTGGGTAAATAAAGAATATAATGTGGGTGAAAATAGCCTAACTCGGCATAATCCGGAACTCGGCATAATGTCGCAGAGTATGCGGTGAAACCTGTTTGCTGAGCCCTGCCGCCCGGGCTGCACGTTTGATGGCCTTGCGCAATGTGCTGGCATCAATGTGGTGTCTGCGCACTTTACCGCTACGTGGGTCGACACTCAATCGGGCGGCTGGAAAAACATATTGCCAGATCCAGTCCTTGGGGGCACCGGTCATTTTACTTTTGTCTCTTGTTGAGGGGGTGCAGTAGGCTCTGGTATCGGGATAGGAAATTTTAAAAAATCGTAGTATAAAATCTTCAACGCATCGCGTGCCTGTTCAACTTGCCACTTTATGATACCTTTCCGGTTTTTTAACTTTGATAGGAACTGTTGAATATCTTTGGGCGTACGTTGACGCAAGGGTCGCCCTTTAATTGATACTGCAAATTTTTCTGCCCATTTTACATACCAGTCAGCATTTGATGCGTCGATACCGGAGCGGATAACAGCGTCACGGAAATTGCTCCAAAAGGTATTGACATCATTTGTTTTTTGTTTCATTATACTTTTCCAAAGAATTTCTGAAAACGGCATACATCTACCGACCTGAAAATGAGCAATTTGCGTGCCAGACTCCCAACCTCTTGATTTCATGAAACATAGGTGGTTTCAGGCCGTATCGGAAGTCTTAAAATGCCCAAGAATCCGTGCATAAGCGCACAAATTTCTGTGCCGATTTAAATATTTCTCAGTAAAATTATTGAAACTTGGCCCGCAATAGGTTGTTAGCGGGAATCCCGCAATATGGTACTATGAGGATTCCCGCCTATTGGATATACAGGCGTCCTACCAATACCTGTTCTGTACCATAAAAATTTTGCACATATGAAAAGGAAAACCGTATATGTCAGCCATAGACAAAATTAAAGAAGGCGAAAAAATGGTCGAGGAAAAGACGGAAGAATTAATCTATGAATTTCATGCGCATTATCAGGAATACATCGAGCTACGCCCTGAAGATAAAGACCGAAAAGATGAGATATTCCAAGCATGGGCTATCCAGAAAATAGCCGGAATTCAGATCTCTATTTTAGAATTGGCGAAGAAGTTCAATAGTCATATTAACAATCACTGAATTACAGAACATGTCAGTGGAGAGGGACCGGGCTAAAATCGCGGCTTTTAAAACGTTTTTCAAGTGCTGCGATTTGAGCTTTTAAATACCTTTTTCACAGAGCGCCGCCCACCCCCTCACTTCTGCGTTAGTGTTCTAAAAATGTGGCCGCAATTTGCGACCGGCTACACTCTGATAATAAAGGACTCAACATCCATGCCTGAGAAAAAACCGATAGTTCCTGTTGGAAGAATAGAGCAGCGTATACTACTCATTCGAGATGAAAAAGTCATTGTCGATGCTGATTTGGCAGAATTTTACGGCGTACCGACGAAAAGACTGAATGAGCAGGTTAAACGGAATAAAGGCCGATTTCCAGATGATTTCATGTTTCAACTTTCAGCAGAAGAAAAGTCCGAGGTGGTCGCAAATTGCGACCACCTTTCAAAACTGAAATATTCCAGTTCCTTACCTTATGCATTTACGGAACATGGTGCTATAATGGCTGCAAATGCCCTGAATTCCCCAAGGGCAATTGAAGTTAGCGTTTTCATTGTGCGGGCGTTTGTGAAGTTACGCCGGATGATAGCGGAGAACAAAGAACTGTCGAGACGGATTGTACAAATCGAACGGCACCTGGCTGACCATGATGAACAGATTATAGAGTTGATTAAAGCAATCAAACAGCTTTTAAAACCAGACCCGCTGCCAAAGAAAAGGCGGATTGGTTATTAAAGCAAAACACTAACCATGGCATGAACGCTGACTGGGTTTTCGCTGTCGCTCAACCCCAGCAGGTTATGCCCACGTTAGTGTTCTATAGAAAATGCAAGCATTTTTTTACTAGTGCACACCTCTAGTGTTTCGTTCTTTGATAAAACGAACAAAGATCAAAGCTGCACCTGGAGCAGAAAAAGAGATTGAGCGGTGAGGCCTCACTTTGCTAATGCTTCAAACCTATCCTCGTAAGGCCGATTCGGGTTTTCCGCCCAAGACGGTCCATCGGTTCTTTATCCTGGTTTTTTGGAGCGGTGAGGGACCTGCACTAACGCACTGGCTTTCCCCACCTCGGCGGGGACCGAAGCCATATCCAGGTATCCCCTCACCACCCAAACTTTTCATCTACTCTCTGGTAGTTAAGCCGCTTTTTTCAAAGATGAATAATATTGCGCAATAATTCGGTCCTTTCGCGGCGCATACTTGGCATTGTCTTTTAATATGCGATAAACAATTCGTATGACCTTGTCACTGACAGCCATTAAAGCACGTTTCCCGGCGCCTTTGCCGGGGGATTTCTTTTTACGACGTTGATACAATGTTTTAAATTGACTTTCGTGTGCCACCAGACGCATGGCATAATGATATAGCCAATGCCTCAGATAAGCGCTGCCCACATGTGAGATTTTGGGCCTTTTGCTGACACTGGCGGGCCTTTTTAAAATAAATGAAGACTTTCAGCACTATTTAGACGCTCTAACCGATGCTTTAAGTGGATTTGCGCCATTTCAGGGGTGCGAAACTTGAGATATAAGACCTAAAATCTGCAATCTTTTAAAGAACAGTTTATGCAGGTATTAGTAATAATCCCCCACCAGAGTGAACGCGCCCCAGTAGCTTGGATGGGGCTGCCTCTGCTTGACATGCAAAATGGCCATTCTCAAACTGTCGGCCTTGCTATGGCCGGCATACTGGCGGTAAAACTGTTTTATTAAAACCGCCGTCGATATATCGCTTACCCGCCACAGGCTCGACACAATCGTATGCGTGCCGGCGTAGAAAAAAGCCCGGTTCAGCCCGATAACATCATCCCCGCCGGTCACCTTGCCCAGCCCGGTCTGGCAGGCGCTTAAAACCACCACGTCGGCGTTAATTTTAAGGCCGAAAATCTCGGCCGCTTCCAGGTTGCCGTCGGTATCTTCGCCCTTTGATAATTTTATCGCTGAAAAGAGCGGGTTCACAGGGTTAAATTCACCGTGTGAGGCCATATGAATGATGCCGAATTTTTCAATGTTGTTAACCACCCAGCTTTCAGAGGCCCTGTCCCTGGTCAAAGAAGTTATTTGCGGGAAATTCCATTGAATTGATGCCACCTCATGTTCCGCAAAGGGAAGCTCAAACACCGGGTCTCCCAAGTCGGGATTGCCGATCGCAAGAACGGCAAGCTTTTTTTCAGGGGTTCTTTTGCTCAACGTATAGCCCAATACACTGGCGCTGGGTAGGTAAAACAATGCATATTGGTCAATAAGATAACTGCTTTCAGCGGACAGAGTGGCAAATGAAAGGTAATGCAAAGGTCCGTGGGGAATAATTCCCAGGGTCTTGACGCCGTTAAGGTCACTTGCCACCGGCGCCAGAAGCCAGTCAAATAATTGGCGGGACTGCTTCTCTAAAGGTTCTATATTTTGGATCATTCTGCGGTATTCAAGAATGGTCTGGCCCAGGGTGTCTCTTCCAAGGGGAGTTCTGGCGAGCTTAATCCCTTCGGGTCTGAGTACCCAGCAGAAGATTTCATCCGGCAGAACATAGTAGGCCAGCAGGGCTACATCTTTTTCAAGGGCGCCAAGAAGCTTGTCGGCCTCAAGGGGTTCAACGCTTACCATGGAACTGAGCTGCGGATTGGCCGCCTGAATATCCAGCATTAAGTCATTGTAATCGCTGTTTAGCTGACCGAGGGTCTGCTTATACGTATCACGGTCAATTGCTTCCGTGGATTGTGCCAGCAGGGCTTCATGCTCTTTTATTTTTGACTTTATTAATATCTGGCGGTCGTAGAGCTGCCGGGCAATGGTTGAACCAAAAGAAAGGCGCTGGTTGCCTAAAAGATCTACAAAGTTTCTGGCCCGGGACCGTTCGGCCATCTCAAAAGATTCTTTTATCTTGCCCGTATCGGCTAACAGGCGCACCAGGGTTTCGTATACGGCCAGCTTATTATCAATAAAACTCTCCTTGAGCTGATCGATTTTAATATCAGCACGCACTTTCTCAATAATCTTTACAGCCTCAAAGAGTAAGTCGATTGCCTCGTCTCTTTGTTCCTCAGCCAGTCGCAATTTAGCCAGGCCGTATAACGATCTCCACTCGGTCTCACGCAGCGCCATTGACCTTGCCAGGCTTAAGGCGTCGGTATACACTTTTTCAGCTTTACTATTCTGCTTAGTAGCAAAAAGAGCCTCTCCCAAACCTAATAGCGCTTTAGCCTCATTAACACGGTTGCCGATAGACTTAGCCGCATCCACAGCCTTTTCAAACAGCGGTACAGATTTGTCAGGTTGTCCCATTTTTAAATATGTGAGCGCTTTGTTGCGCAGATCGTAGGCCACGGCCCAGCGGGACTTGAGCCGGGTATCTATCGCCAGGGCCTCATCGAGTGCGTTAAGCGCTTCGGTGTAGCGTCCCATTTCTCGATACACAAGCCCGGTGTTATGGAGTATGTTGGCGATTTCATCATCCGGAACCATAAGGTTGCGGCCGTAAGACAATGCTTTTTCAAGCTCCTCTAACGCTTTGCCGTTGTTGCCCAAGGTCCACCATATCAACCCCGAAGTATTTAAGGACAAGGTTTGCATCAGGGGCCAGCCGTGCAGTCTCGCAAGCTTGTAACATTCTCTTTGCAGTTTAAAAGCCTCTTCATACCCGGCCTGAAACCAGGCCAGGTTGGACTGCTCAAATATGATCTCGGCCTTTAAGCGTATGTTCTCGGAATCCGGTTCTATGAGCTCAAGAGACTGTTGATAGAAAGATGCGGCTTCGATAAAATTGCCCATCAATCGATAACACCGGCCGATGCTAAGGAGCATCCGGGCGATGTCTGCTGTCCGGCCGGTTTGACGATATATCGTCAGGGCTTTGTTGTATTCCTTGACGGCCAGGGCATACTGATTCAAGCCGCGGTCGTATATCCCACCGATGCTGACGTAGTGTCGTGCAAGCAGTTCCTGCTGGTTGAATACTTTGCTCAAAGAGACGGCGGATTGTAAATGAACCAGAGCTCTGTTGTAATAGGTGGCATTTGCCAAAACCACGCTAAGGCCGGCCAAAGCTTCGATCTGTTCGGGCCCTAATTCCAACTCCGCCATAATATTTACAGCTTTCTCAATATACGGAACCGCCTTTTCATATTGTTCAAATTGAGCATGAACACTGCCTAACATCAAAAGAGTTTGAGCGTGCTGCTCTGAATCGGGATTTGCCTCGGCCACAAGTTTTACAACAGCATTGCCGTATCTAACCGCTTTTTTTTGCTCACCCATCATAACAGCGCTGTCGCGGCCAAAGTTATAAAGGGGGGCCAGATATTGCTCAAATTGTTCCACTGTTTGGGCAATCCGGATCGCATTTTCAAACATTGAAAGCGCCCTGGCAGGATTGTTATTTTCAAAGGCCTGTTGGCCGTTTTGAACGTAGCGGGCAAAATACTGCATGGCAAACGCTTGGGACTCTGCCGGTGTCATACCCTTAAAACCGAGTTGTATCCAGCGCTGCTTTTGCGCAGACAAAGACCCGGCCTTTGCCAGGGCTTCTTGGGCGGATGCCAGAGGGTATGCTTTTAGAAAATGGTCAACAAAGTCTGACCCGCTGGCGGGCTTGTCAGGCAATAGTACGGAGGGACATCCATAGATGGAAAATAGATGTCCGATTAAATAAGCGTCTGCAATTGATGCGGTGGGCAGCAGGGCCAGGGACAGATCCGATGAGTTTGCCAGTAGCCTTTGGACCGGAATGGCGTAGCCGTTGGGAGCAAAACTGACACTCTCAAGGCGTCCTGCTGCTTGATCAGTGCCGGTTTGATCCGGGCTATGTACGGCCAGAAACTGTTCCGGATATTTGCCTGCTTTGGTGGGAACGGCAGCTGTCAGAGCGACACTGTCGGATATCAAAAATATATTTGCCCCTTGGGTTGCTTGTAAGATCTCATTCTCTGATAACCCTTTTAGAACTTCAATATCATAGCCTGTAATATCTTTATCAACAGCGGGAACAGCCAGCAGAGAGTGCTTAAAGGGTTTGCGATGCATGATGGAACGTACAAGGTGCGTACCGCTTAATGCATATGATACGGATGCATCATCCGGCATGTCTTTATAGAGCCTGAGGATATTTTCATAGCCCACATACACCACACCTTCATCAAGAGGTATAAGACTTTTCAAAGACTCTTGGGTTAATGCTTCCCGGGCGGCGTCGATTGCATGGGGAGTAATTTTAAAAACAATGTATGCGGACATTTCATCATCGGCTGCAAACAACCGCACCAGCTTGCCGTCTGCGGGCAGATGCTGCATAACATCAGCAGCCCTAATAGGCTCCGGTCCGAAAAAAGTAATAATATCTGCCGCTGTTTCAGCGGGCCTTGCTGCTATGGCTGCTTGTCTTACCTGCTGGTAGCGTTTAACAAGGTCCTTGTACTTTTGCAAAAGAGCTGCGGCCCTGTCTTGATCCCTGGTTTTGACCAAAGCATCGGCGGTCTCTTCGGCATGTACGGCCAGTCCTAAAAGGATTAAAGACGTCTCTTGAATCTGATTGTCCTGCAAAAGACGGATAGCATCCGGCAGCGCCTGTTTATCTTTTTCTAATTTTTCTGCAACCAGCCGGCTCTCGCGGCTCAACTCTTCTGTCAAATACTCCTTTTCTTCTCCTTGCGCTCGGGCAATCTTTTGGCGCAGTTTTTGTATCCGTTCCAGCTTTATATATATTTTTCTGAAAACAGTTCGGCTGAAAGGATCTTGTGCTTTCTGTTGCAACTCGCCAACGACAGGGGCCAGCCGGTTAAATCTTTCGAGCTCTGCAAGGCGCTCAGCAAGATTAAAAGCTTCTTCGGCTTGGCCTGCTTTGACCAGGTCAACTACAAGGGGGCCAAATAGCGCCACAATCTCACCGGGGCCGCACCCTGCTCTTAAAAGCGTTACAGAATTAAGCACATCAAGGGCTGCATTCAAGCGACCTAAGCCTGCAAGCGCCCTCCATTCCAGTTCGGGAAGCAGGCCGTGCCGGGATGCTTGCAGCGCTGATTCAAAATGCTCGGCAGCGCTTTGCCTGGCTGCAAAATCAAGGGCGACCCCGGCCGTATTAAGATGCAAAGCAGCAAAGAGCGCCAGCTTTTCCCGGTTAGGGTCGTGTTGCTTATTTTCAAGTAATTTTAACCCCCTTTCAAAATGTATGGCCGCCTTTTGCAGGGCCCTTGTCTGTAAAACAGCGGCCTCAAGATTGCCGGCCGGAAGCTTGGGAAAGTTCAGCCAATAAACCCCCATTTTGTTATGGTAGATAGCCGCGATTGGTTGGTCGGCGGCAATCGGGTTTTGGGCAAGCAGCCGGGTGGTTTTTGTGTCCAGGGCTTCCAGCCGGCGTCCCAGCTGCATTACTCCGGGAGTCTTGGCGGACATCCTCGCCAGCAGGCTTGCCATATTGGTTACATTAACGGCCGTGCTTACCGGGTTTTGCATACGGAAAGACAAATCAGCAGAAAAGCCGAAATATTCAAAAGCCGCGGCAAGCTTCCCGCGGGCAACGGCCAGTTGCCCGGCCCGGTGGTAAAGCAGCGATACGCCGTAAACGTTTTTATCTGATACCGGTTTGTTCACAGGATACGCGTTAAGCTGCTTTTTGACGGCTTCTTCGGCGGGCTTCAATTCACCTAATTCCAGGTGAATACGGGTCAGGAAGGCTTCCGCCAGCCTTATCTCCTGTTGGGCCGTAAAACCATGGCCCGCCTGGCTGGAACCGATTTCATCTGCTGACACCTGTACGGCAATATTTACCAGGCCTTGGCCTTGCCCCATTTGCTTGTCGGGCACACCGAACTTTTCCACCAGGTCGATTACACCGGCAAAGTCTTGGGCTGTTTTTCGCAGCAGTTCTCTACGTTTTTCGCCAGAGAGTGTTTCAGCCCAAAAATAAGCATTGTAGGCCGCTGAGCGCCGGTTGCGCGCAAGGTTTGCCGGCACTCCCAGGTCCTGATCAACCAGGTCCTGATTTAATGCAAAAACTTTCTCAAAGGTCTTGGCGGCCTTTTCAGAATAACCGGCTTCCTGGTAAGCAAGGCCCAGACGATCTAACATTTCCGCTTTAAGCTGCACCAGGCGCTCCGGAAACTCTAAGGCCTCGTTGACCTTCGGCACCATACCGGACAAGGTTTCACTGACCTCTGCAGCCGGCAGTTCCGCCTTTTTGTGTTTTAAAAGCAATGAGATTGCCTGATGGTTTAATTTTTCCTGCTCAGTCAGTAATGCTTCTATCCCCTCTTTGTATGTTTTCCAATCAGGTGCGGGCGGCGGCAGAATGTCTTTGTGATGCAGCTTAGACAAGCTGCGGTTTATCTTGGACTGAGCGGCGGCAATAGCTTTGATTGCCTTACTTATATCCCCATGCCTTATCCCGACAGCGACAACCCGGTCCATCATATAACGGCTGATCCTGTCAAAGGCATCAGATGCCTGCTGCGGTTCCATGCGGCGCTCTATCAGGTCGAGCGCCTTGGTGAAAGCTTGGATGGTCTTTTCCGTTTCCCGGGCCTGAAAGGACGCAGCTCCCATGCGCCTGTAAAACAGTATCTCTGTATTATAGTTGTCAAAGGCCAGGTCTGTCTTTAAGCGTTGTGTATAATATGAAAAGGCCTTGGGATACTGGCCAAGAAGGTAATACGTGTTTCCCAGGTTAAGGAGAAGATTGGCGGCATTTTCCGGATTGTTTTTGTGATCATTTAAAAAATACGCTTTTTTGTATGACTCCAGGGCCATTTCAAGGGTTCCCTTTTCTTGGTAAACCGTTTCCAGGACCTCAAAAACATACCCTAAAGTCTGATGAAAATACTCGATCCTCCCGTTGATATTAATTGCACGCAAAAGCAGCTTTTCAGCTTCTTTTATCGAACTTTTATCATTCAAATACGTAAGAGAAAGTGCTGTGGCGTAAATGGCGATAGGATCGTTGGGATCATGTGCAAGACTTTCTTTGTATTTATCCAGCACCCCTTGAATATTATTAAAAGCGGCCGCGCATTTTATATACCCCCGGTGTGCTTCGACAATGAAGTCATCATAGGCGATCAATTCTGCAAAAATTTTATTGGCAGAAGAAATTTCACCCAAGCGGTACAATAACTCTCCTGACGCAATCGATTTGCGTATGAAACCGGCACGGGCCAGATTGCTTATGTTATCCTCATAAGGCCTTTGGGCTATTTCAGCTTCATACAGGTCCAGGGCCTGACGAAATCTTTCTTCCTGGTATAAAATTTCAGCCAGAGACAGTCTGGCGGCGGATGTCTGGGTGTTTACAACTTTAAACTGCTCTAAGGTTTGATAGTAAACAGCTTTGGCCTGGGTCCACTCATCAATACTGTAAAACAGATCCCCTATACGATTTAAGGCCCCTATAGACAAAAGTGGATTTTCCCGGCGATGTTTATCTGCAAAATTTCGCAAATAGTTTATTTTTTCTGCAATCTTTTTATCCTCAATATTGGCCAGCGTGAGTTGCAGTATGCGTTCCACCGCCACATCAGACCAAACGCTGACGTCAGGATATTTTTTTATCACAGCTATATAGGCGGGGTAGATCTCATCCGGGGTTCCTATTTTGCCAAAAATATCCGCCTTTAAAATCATGGCTTCGGCAGCCTGAGACCTTGCTGACCGATCGTCGTCGATAACCGCGTCAAGCAGGTTGACAGCTTTAACAAAAGAGGCCGGATCCCTGCCGGCCATAGAGAGCAGCCGGGCGCGTTCGATGTTCGCCCTGGCTTTTATTTTAGGATTTTTGCTGCCGGCGATTTTATCGAGTTGAGCCATGCCCGGCTGTATCAACGCGAGCCGCCTTGATTCATCTGTTTCAAACTTTAAACGTTCGCCTGTATCAATCATATTCAATTCAATTAAAGCAAGGTCGGCTTCAGGTTGAATGTCGCTGTAGTCTTGGCTTACAACCTTAAAGGCCAAACCGGCCAAGACGGGCATATTTAGTTTTCTGTAAATCTTTCCAATTTCAAAGGCGGCTTTAGCCCCCCAAGGCTTCACATTTTCATATTTTTCTAAGACTTTGTAATATGCAAGCAAGGTCAGATACGGATCCGGAGGGATCTTTACGGAAAGTTTCTCGGCCAGCGTCAGCTGCTGTTCGGGGCTGTCCTTTACAGGTATGAATCCCTCTGCCGGTATGGACCAACAATTGTTAGCACCGCCCTTGTCTGATAGAAAAAACAGCTTGGGTCCGGACAGTTGAGGCTGAAAAGCCGAAAAAGTAAATAAAGTCAAGGGATAAGGTCTAAGATGCTCGTCTTTAACTTTTACCCTGTATATGGTTGGATTGTCATTTTGGGTAAGCCGTCCGTCTAGGTCGGTATCAGCGGCAATACGGGAGAAATAAACATAGCGGCTGTCTGACGACCATTCAGGAAAGCCGTCCATGTAAGGCCCTGTGGTCAGGCGCCTTACATTTTTATCTTTTAAATCCAATACAAAGATGTCCCCGGCCGGATCATTCCGGTAGGTAACAAAGGCAAGCTGTTTGCCGTCGGGCGCAACCGCAGGAAAAGAGCCGTCACCCCCGGTATTTAAAAGCACGGGAGTTTTGTCTTTTTCGTTAAGGTCCAGAACCGCAAGCCGCCTGTTTTCATCAGCGGGTCCGGCCTGATGAAAATAAAGTTTATGGCCGTCTGCTGAAAAGCAGGGTCCGCCGTCTGCGGTATCCCTTCCGGTCAGGCGTATGGCTCCTGATTCTGCTGATTTAAGATCAAGCAAATAGATGTCACCTTTGACATCATTGGCCGTGCCCGTGAACGCAATAAAGCGGCCGTCAGGAGAAAAAGCCGGTGAGGACTCCGGCGCAGGGTCAGATGTTAATCTTTGCGGCAGCACAACAACGCCGGGATCAGCAGAACGCAGCCAGAGGTCTGTGAAGTTTCCCCGTCCCGAAGTATAAACCATCCATTTGCCGTCATCGGAAACCACGGCATGCAGGACAGGATCAGTTTCGAAAGTTATTTGTTCCGGTTTGTTTACGGGCAAAACTTTGGGCCCGGCTTTTTTTAATCCTGCCTGGCAAAAAGAGGTCCAAATTGCTCCCCCAGCAACAAACAACGTGATGAGAAAGATTTTTCTTATAAAAAATTTCTTTTGAGTCATTTTTTCACCGTCCAGGTGCCGTCGGGTTGCTGAATTTTTTCACCGGGCAGGGCATTTTCAGTGTTGAGCTTGCCGAATATCCGGCGGATTTGGGGCATATCAGCTTCCGTCAGATTTTCATTTATATCAATAACCCGGTGCATAATCAGTTCTCTTGACTCGTTGATCTGTGCAACCACGTATTTGAATTCTTCCGGCTTGAATCGTTCGGCAAAATCTTTAAGGCTCTCAGGGACATTATCGTTTTCCATCTGAAAAATTTCAACCAACCCGGAGTTGTTTTCTCCGGCCCAGCCCAACTGCTTAAACGTTTGAAGGTCATCGGCATGAAAACTTAAAGCCTGCATGGCTGTTACGGCATCCTTGTGCTCCTGACTGTGCTTGGGCGGCGGTTGGATGCGTCCCCGGGAATCGACCCCCCTGACAGAGGCAACCAGAAGCATTTCTCTGTCAAGGGCGTTATAAGTACCAAGAACCTGATTTTCCAGAGCCGTGCGTTCGCTCATTACTTCGACCTTAACTTCAGCCAGGGTACACCCGGCAACAAAAATCAAGATAACTCCGATTAATGCTCTCATGGCTTCCTCTTCTTTGATAAATTCTAAAATGCAAAATTCATCACGTTTTAGGTTTTAAGTTTTAGGTATAATTTTACATTTTATTATCAGTGGGCGGAAAGTTCACAACATTATTTTTCAGAGCTTACTGAGAAGTTGCGGTTTGAAATTTCACATGTTTACCGTCTTTGCTAATTTTGATACCGTTTGCCGCACAGATTTTCAGAACTGCAACAATCGGATCAAGACGTGCAAGGGATTCGGCATAATTTTCAAGCCCGGCCACATTGGCAATATTCAGCCGCCTGAGACTCGGTATGGCCACAGCAACACCTTGCGCATCTACTTCACCCTCCAAAGAGAGACCGCCGTCCTTAACGTAAACATTAATCCAGCGTGGAGAACCCAATCGCAAAAGTTGACGCTGGGATACAATGGCTTCATTGCTCTCGGAAGGATCCAGCGCATAAAGAAATCTTTCAAACGAGCGGGTACCTATGCGGCTCAGATTCAGATCCATCTGAAACTGTTGCAGCACAGTGCTCACCTGAGAAGACAGAGGGATCAGTGCCCATAGCTGGCCGCTCAATTCACTGTCATCATTATCCTTTGCATTGGCCGGCGGATATATTTTGTCTGTATTTAAACCTGAAAAGGCCAACCGCATCTGCAGGAAAAAGAGGTCATTTTTCTTTAAAACTGCCACGGAACCGATAACCGTCCCTCCCAATAATTCAACCTTAAAATAGTCTGAAGTTGGAAGGCCCTTGTTCAGATCAAAATCTATCACAGAGTGATCAATGGGCAGCGGCAAGGGACCGAATCCCATATATGCCGACTTGAATGCAATGGCATGTTGTGGGCTGAAACGGTTTTGCAATGCACCGGTGAACTTTGTAATGGCCGTATCTTCGGCAGCCAATGCGCTTGAAGAACCAGCAACCGGTCCAGACTCAACCCTTAGAACCCTGACTGATAACGGTACAATTTTGCTTTGTTTAGCTTTTATCTCTTCTTCTGTTAGAATACGATAATCTTTTTTTATCTTTAAATTTGTCTTCAGGCTTTTAACGCTAAATAATTTTCCCAGCTTTATGTTCATTGCAGGACTCAAAGCCCAGGCTTGCAGCCTGATATTTTCGTTGGGAACCAGCATAAGCTCCAGGCCGGTCTCCACCCGGCCGTCAAAGGCCAGCCTTTCGACAAGCCCGGCAAGGTTGGTTTCTTCCGTAACATTTAAGGTCCCGTGAGCAGTGGCGCTGATATACTTCAACCACAACGGCAACGGCATTTTCAGGTTGCGTTTAAAGATACGATCCATGCCGCTTAATGACAGATCAAAAGTATGCTTTATGTTTGCCGGTTTTAGTTCCGCGACCTGATAAAAAGTTGCTGATTCAAGATAATCATGCCCGCCGGAAACAAGGATGTCAGCGCTTAAATTTTTATCACTGACCAGGTTAAAAGGCACCTTGTCAATACCTCGAATTAAAATTTTCCCGTCAAATTTTCCCTTGCCGGTCTTGTTGTCAAAACTGTAGCTTAAAGGCGATCCGGTTGAAATTGAATTAACTTTTAAATGATTGCTTTTTGAAACAGTCAGGTCAACTCCCACATCTTGCAGCTTGCCGCTAGTATTAAACCGGTCTACAAAGCTCAAGTCATTTTTGAAGTCGATTTTTAAAGACGCAAGCTTAGCTATTTCTCTCTTATGCGGCAATCTGCCGGCAATATCCCAGGTGAGCTTTGTCCGGCCGGTCAGCCTGATTTTATCATAAAACCTGGCAATAAGTTTCTCGGACAATGGGGCCATATCTATGAAAACCTTACCTTTTGTCTTAAGAAGTGCCGCAGCCATGTTCTCGGCATCAGCCTCAAACTCTGCTACAAGGATGTTGTCAACCGACAGATTTGATTTAATTCCCTTGACGTCTGCATTCAGAGGTTCTGTATTAAGAAGCTCTATTTTATCAATGCTGCCGTTAAGTTGGGCATTGGTTTTGAAAGGACCGTACCGGGAATTTTCAATTACCAAAGACGGCAATTTTATTTTTAAATCCTTGATTGCAAGCCGGGCATTTATGCCGTCAGGGAACTCCAGTTCTGCATCCAGGGTTTGCTGAACATTGTTGACAGTAAGCGCTGACGGTATACTTATTTCGTCGACCGTCAGTGCTTCGTGTACTTTAAAACTTGCCGTTAAACCAACAAGAGGATTTTTAGACTTATGGATTTGATTGGAGGCAACGGTTATGTTTGGAATTGACAAATTCTTGACATTAACATCCTTTTTTCCTTTAACCAAGATGCTGTCTGTGGTTAAAGATGCCGTCAAACTCATTTGCGTGGGCAAAAAGTCCTTGAGGGTTGATCTTAAGTCCTCAATGGCAAACCGCACTTTCTTTGCTGACAACCAAGGCTTTTGAAATTTTCTGGGAATAAAATGAAAATCGGGCATCGTTAAAACCAGGTCGCTGATGCTGACATCGTTGGGACCCGACGGCACAGGCCCGGAAAAGCCGGCATTTACGATTTCAAGAATCGGAAAATTTTGTGCACTATCTTTACTTAATTTTATACCCTCCGGTATAAATCCACTGGATTTATCAAGCAATTCACCAATATCAAACCGTATCGATCCAAATTTCAAATCTGCCTGGGGCGCAGTACTGTATAAATTATCAACTACTCCTTTCCAAACCGCTGTGCTTTTTTCAAGCAAAACAAGTGCGCCTTTCTCGATGGAAAGTCTTCCCTTTAAGGCATCCAGAGTTCCTCTGTTGTCAATATTAAAGTTTAGCGGTCCAAGTGTTTTATCATTTAAAAAACCCTTTAAAATGACCAGGCTTTTGCCCTCTAAAGTGGAATTGAAAGATAGCGACTCCTGTGGATTTGCCGAACCGTTAAATATGAATTTTAGGTTGCCCGCGATTGCAGTCGACGAAATCTGCGGGGGCATAAAAGGTTTTAATATCCGGGTAAGCTTTGCAAGGTCAAATTCTATCCGGCTGTTTATCTTGAGTTTGCTAAGATTGCTGTTGAACGCAAACTTGGCGCCGGGGCCGGTACCCTCCATATCAATATATGCGTCGGCTATTTGCAATTTTCCTTTTGGATTAAATAAGTTCTTGACGGAAATGTTCAGATGAGCGTCGGGAATTTTTTTGCCGTCTATTTCAATATCTGTATAAGCTTGCAGTGCTGCCGGCTCAAGATAAAGGGATGGTATATCAACATGTACGGCAGCATTTTGCAGTGCAAGCCGTTTGTTTTGTCTGCGATCTTCTACCCGCACAAAAATATTGTCAAGATGGACCCTGCCTTGAAGATCAAAAGGAACGGAAAAGGCCAAATTATTCAGATCCAGCGGTGCTTGCTCCTTTTCTTTTGTGTCAGCAGGTTTAAATTGTGCCAGCAGCATACCCACATTGGTCCGTCCGTTTTTGCTGCGGATCAACCCGGCTTCAAGGCCGTCAATAACAAAGTCAAAATGCAGACGGCCCCTTAGTATTTCACCAAAAAATATCTTTATCCGGGCACTCTTGGTACTCAAGATCGGTTTGTTTGAAAAAGCCGGATCATCCTTTATGCTGATATTATTAATTACAACTTCTTCGGTCCATGCCCACTGAAGTTCTTCAATTTGCACGGGGCGGTTTAGGGCGCTTGATGCCCGGTTTTCAAGAAAACCCTTAAACCTTGCCGTGGAAACAAGCTGCGGCAGGAAAACAACCAGACCAACCAGAAAGGATGCCATGATAAGTGCGGTAACACTCAGTACGAGCAGAAGTTTCTTTACTTTACCGCTTTTTGAATCTGATGTAGGTGTATCAGGCATGGGTTAAATTGACGAATTCGTAAAAAATTGCATTGTTTTTCAGCTCTTTAAGCCTACAAATTATGCAAAAAAACTTCAACCTCAATTGAATTTTGACTCAATCAGGGCCACGCAGTGCTTAATTGTCTGGAGTTTCCTTGATTTTTTTCCAGTATTTTATGTCTCGACCTTCTTTAAACACGTCGATAAGCATCCAGGTCTCACCGGTTTTTGAGTCGATCTTGAACAATTTTTTTTCGTTAAAAACCGTTGTTTTGCTGGTCTGAATGAAGGTCGATTTGTATTCCGCGTTAAACAATTGGAACCTGTCCTTTGCTTCATGTTGCTCAGCGCTGTAAAGCGGTCCGGCGCATAACAACACCACAACGGCGATGGTAAGATAAAAAATGGTTTTCTTCATTTGTTCCTCCCTGGTTTTGATATTTTTAACATAAAAAATATAATTTAGAATATTTCAGCAGTCGGGGAGTTTTTTCCCATAATGCTTGGTGAATTAGCGAAATGGGTGATCAGATTTTAAAGCGTGTGCTGTTTGAGTATATTAAGGATCGTAGAAAGAACAGACGTATTGCCAAAAGCTGCCATCGCAAGCGATTACCGGTTGTTTCGCAAAACAATTAATATTATTGCAAAAGCTTTTGTTCTTTCTTTACGAACCTTTATATGCGAGTTCACACGGTTTAAAATATGATTATCCATTGAGCGGTCTTACAGCGAAAACTCCCCGACCCTCAAATATTTAGTATGCAAAATTCAGGCGATAATTTGAGATGTCGGCCCGATTTTCTTGCAAGGTGTCAGGAGGGCAGTCGGTAGCAGGCAGAATCGAGTTAGACGATTACTTTTTAGGCTTGACGATAGGACTGGCAACATTCTCGCTTTCTACCGGATCACTTTCAAGACCGTCTTTGTCCAGGGCAATGATCTTGTACCGGTAGTTGGTTTCCGGTTTCAGGTCAACATCTTTGAAAACGTTTTGATCAGCAGTAAGTTTCTCCAAATTAGACCAGTATCCATTGTTTCGGCTGCGGGAGAGAATAAACGTTTTTATATCGTTCTGCGGATTTTTGTCCCATTTTATCTGAATATAATCCGCCCCTTTGGTCGACATAAGCCCTTGGACAGGGGTCGGTCTTGGTTTGGTGGTTGCTTTGACGGCCTTGGTGGGTTTCCCGTCCGCACCAAAGAGATTGTAACTGACGATTGCATAAAAGTAGTCCTGCCCGTCTTTCAAAGGGTCATAACCTCTGCCTTTGTCCAGGAAACTGTTGGATTTATATCCTTTTACCTTGGTAATCATTTTGAGGTTTTCAGTGCTGGTTCCCCGATAAATGGCGTAACCGCCGACATCCGGATCCTCGATGGGTGTCCAGAAAATTTTGACGGATTTTACCAGGCCGCTTTGGGTGATTACATCCTGAGGAAACGGCGGCAGATCCTTGGTCTTGGCCTGAATGGTATTTGAAGGTCCGCTTTCGCCTTTAGCATCATAAGATGTCAGTTGATATTGATAGGTTTGTCCATCCTCAAGATCTTTTGTATCTGTAATGCCGGGTTTTGCCGGGGCTCTGATTGTGGCCACCTTGAGCCAGTCCTTTTGGCCCTGCCGGCGATACAGGTAATGCCCTGCAATGTTTTCCTGGGGTTCCCAGGCAATGTTTATTTTCCTTAGAAGGTTGTCCTGCTCAACCTTTAAAACAGGGCGGTCAATCGTTTTCACGGTTACCGGATCCGACATCGGGCTTTCCCGCTTTTTGTCGTCCAAACTTGCAACCGCATAAAAATAAGTCTCACCGTCCTCTAAGTCTTTCTTGTCTTCTACCGTGAAGGCCAGTTCCGATTGAGATGTCATTTTGGCATTGACGGAAGATATCATCTCCCAGCTGCTGTCGGCTCTTTTTTTGCGCAAGACTTTGTATGTTTTTATCTTGAATTTTTCCTGCTCGTTCATCAGCGCGGGGACGAATTTAATTTCCGTACGCCGGATGTAACCTATGCCGCCCATAACCAGTGGCGGATGGGGAATTTTTTCGCCGGCGCTTTTGATTTGGGCAGTAAGGCTGCTCTTAATCTCCTTGCCGGAACTTAGCTTAAGCCCCACCCGGTAGTAATAGGATTTACCTTTCTTGATTTTGGCATCTTCGAAAAGGTTCTGGTCTGTTTTGCCCTGATACTGATAGGGACCTTCTGAATTTTCCGAGCGGTAGACATTAAAGCCAACAATCGGTTGGGAGGGGTCAAACTTCCATGTCAGCAAGACTTTTTTCCCCTGGCTTTTGGCTCTCAGGTTCTCAATTGTAGCTTCCACCTGGGCCGCAGCCGCGGCAGGAACGGCATATGACCCTTCCCTGTTGCTGATTGTGCTGGTCAACTCCCCGGCAAACTTCGGGACTTCGTTCAAAATGGCTTCACGCCCGGCAAAACTTTTATTCCAGGTTTTGATCAGTCGTTGATTTTCAACATCCATGAGCTTGAGTGTTGCCAGAATCCGTCCGGCTTTTTTAGTGACACTTCCGAAAAGAATAAAATTGATCCCCAGGGCTTTGCCGGCTTTGGCAACCGATGCCGTATCACCGCCCTGAACCAGTCCCGCCTGAAAAAGAACTTCTTCCATGTCTCGCCTGGACATCAGTTCAATTGTTTTTTGCCTTTCCAGAGCGGATATCAACGCATATAAAATCTCACCATCATATCCCATAGCCTCCATGTTGGTAGGCGTGAGATTAAAAATTGCCAGAGCATTCTGGGCGGCCCCTGCATAAGCTGCGCCCCAGAGCACTGCAACAACCACAAATACCGTCACCGCAATGTTCCTGACACGGAACATACATTAGCCCCCAATTCTGACTTTATAATTAAGGAAAATATCATCGAGATGCTCCTGTGCTTTGAGAGACAAAGGAGATCCCTGGACTCGTTTCATTTTTTCGTCAAAAACGGCATCGACAAAGCTTTCGGCCGCTTTGAGATTGGCGCGGCGGCGCAATAGCTTTTCACCCTCTTGAAAAGATTTCGTCTCCAGATTCTTCAGCGGGCTCAATGCCTCCCGGCCCAGGTCGGCCACCACCTTGTCCGTCATTTTTTGAAGAATCTCGGTATCCGTAGGAATTTCCAGGGGATCGAATTTGATTTTGGCCTCCGGCAGGCCGGCGCTGGTTTCATCCTCTACTGTCTCTTTGGCCTCTATGGTTTTGACCTGGATGTTTTCTCCGGTGCTCACATCTACAATGCGAAAAGAGAGCTGCACAAATCCGACTTTTTTATGTTTGGAAACTTTGTAATCCTTTTCCGCATATACCGGAATTGTTACTTTAGCCGGCGGCGCTTGCGAAAGCTGCATGGGAGTAGGTTTGGGATTTTTTGCTTTCCAGTTTAAATAATCGATGTTGTCATCGATTTTGGTGCCCACCTTATAGCGCACCGATTTGGTCCCTTCCGAGGAGTTCGCATCTACATTATATAACAGAACGCTGCCCATAATAGCTACATCGATTCCGTAAACGCGTCCCATCTGCTTGGCGGTATTTCCGGAGACCACACCGATCTGCCCCAGCTTCATCTCCTCAAGGATCGATTTTAAATTTTCCCGTTCCAGAATCTTGATGTCTCCGCTGGCGTTCTTGAACAGATAGGTTATCAGATTGTTGGCAACGATAATTCCGGCATCTTCGTTGTTGGACGGACTGTTGAAGTCAAACACAGCGATCGATTTTTGGACCCTCTGTTTTATATTGTCTTCCATGGCCTGGGTGAGAAAGAAAATTTTGGGATAATCCGGATCGATGCTTTGAATTTTTCCATACCAGAACCAGGCGGCGCCGGACATACCTTGCTCTTTGAAATATTCGGCTGCATAGGCGGCTCGGGATGTAAGGTCTTTACTAAGGGTGTTAAGCTGGAAATCACTCTGATCATTCATATATTTTTTTGCAAGGTTAAAGCTTTCAAAACCCTTAAGCAGCCACCCTTCGTCCATCTGGCTCCTGGACTTGCGGACATAAAATTCTCCGGCTTTTGTGCGCACGTGGCCGATCAACTGCCTCAAAGTGTTGTTGTCAGGTTCGTATGCAAGGGCGCGTTCATAAGTGTTGACGGCCCGGTCCCATTTTTGTGCCATCACTGCTTCCCGGGCCTGCTGGACAAAATAATCTTTGTTGTTGCGTTCCTGGGCCAGGTTCATAAGCTCGCGCGCGGGTCCGTGATCCGATTTTAAAGCCAGGGTCTTGCGAAGATGTTCCATGGCCCCCGCAAAATCTTCCTGGTCAAACAACTCTTTGGCCTGCTGAAAAGAAATCTGGGATCCTTGGTCGGCAGCTTGCCTTAAAAGTTGGGACGAGTCTTCGTAATTGGGAAAGCGGCTTTGAATTTGCCGCAAGTTAAAATAAGCCTTGATCCAATCCCCGGCGCCCATCTGTTGTTTGGCGCCGGTATAGAGCGCTTTCACTTCGGACAGCAGCGCATCTTGCTCCTTTGCAATCCTTGCCGCCAGATTTTTGACATCAGCGTGTTCGGGATCAATCTCCTGGGCCTTAGCAAGCTTGTCCTTGGCCCTGTTTATGACTCCTATGGTAACCGGGGATTCGGAACCGAGTGCTTCAGAACCCTCGGCCACATAACCTGCAATCAAATTTGTCTTAATATCAGCAAGCGCCTTTTGGTATTCTTTGTTATTCGGCTCTTTTTCGATGGCCTGCTGCAGATAGGCGATGGCCTCCTTGTATTTGCCGGCTGAGCTAAGCTGCATGCCGGTATCATAATGTTGTTTCCCTGGTGTAACACAGGCAAAAAGAAAAACCGCTAACAAAATGGAAAGCCCTATGTTAAAATTCATCTTTCTGTTCATCTTTTGTCTCCTATAGCGAAAATTGATATTATTTTGTTATCGTGATTTTATTTCCTTGAATGGCTTCCAGCTTCGGCTCAAAATATTTGTTTTTAAAATAAGCCATCTGGATTTCATTTAACAGCTGTTCGGGCCAGCCACGATACTTTAAGCTATATTCAGCCTTGTTTTTGCGAAAACTGATTAATTGGGCGTCCACGATGCCGCTGACATCAGATTTGAAAATCAGGCCGATATCCTCGGCCTCGGCATGTGAAGCGATTTTTTTCACGATTAGATAGATATCTCTTTGGCTGTACAATTCCTTTTCCCAGAGCCTGGAAAGTTTCTTGCGCAGTTGGTCCCAGATTTTATCGATGCAGAATTTTGCACCTTTGTCCAGAACCTGAAGTTTGTTTTCTCCGGGCATGGACTTCACCGCACTGGCGGTGGCCAGAATTTCTTCATCCCCGGGGCGGTAAATATTGGTGCTGAGGCTGATCTCGTTCAGGGTAAGGTCAAGATCCTGAAATGTGGTCTTGCGGGTGGAGAGTTCCAAACTTAGTCCGACCAAAAGACCCATCTGATGCTTATTTTTTTTTGAATATTTAAAAACTTTAAAGCCGTCATGTTTTAAGCGCTCAATAAGCAGGTTGGCCGTCTTTTTGGCGGTGGGCAGGTAGTCGGCCTTCAAGCCCGGTTCGACAACAACGCTTATGCGCGGGTTTTTCTGCCATTTTAGAATTTTTTTGAATCGGTCTAAATCGTCGACAAGGTCCGGAATTTCAACTTCTGCCTGGATCGTGATCTCGTAAGTGCCCAGATCCGTTTTGTTTTCCTCAATAATTTTGATATCCTTAAGATACCCGGCCGAACGGCTCATTATCTGATCTTTGACCACCTGAAAATCTTCTACGGCAGTTCTGGACTCGATGGTAGTGCCCATGGCTTTTTCGACAGCCGAGCGTTTGGCCTCATCTAAAGCTTTTTCACGGGCGATTAATTCTCTGCCGGGTTCAAAAAAACTCAACCCTTTGGCCGTAACCGTTTTGCCGGCCTGCAGGCCGGCCGGGGCAAGGAAAAAGATTATCATTACATAGAAAACGATTTTTTTCATGATCCGGATTTTTCCTTATGTGAAAAGATTGAAAGGCATGAATATAATTATTATTTATTTCAAATCATATAAATATGCCACACTAAATTTAAAATGACAAGCCAAATAATCATGAAAAGTTGAGCATAAACATTGTTTTATATTATATTTGCAGCGTATTACAGACAGTATCAAAGTCACATTGCCGCTTAAATGGTAAAAGCTGGTATGCCGGCATATATTGCAAGCATTTATGCATTGGAAACTACTTAGTGCTCAAGTTTCTTTATGGATGGGCACTAAATAGCAGTGCCAATTGGGTTGACCTTTGTATTTTGTATATTGTAAAATTTCATATGGAACAAATTTTAGGGAGCATAGGCCGAAAAACCATAAAATCTGTCAATCACGTGCTAGACCTGTGCGCCTTAACTTATCGAATCTTCACGCTGATTTTCAAAAGACCGCAAACCGGCAGAGTGATTGTCAAAAGGGTGGTGCTGGAACAGATATATTTCACATGCGTGGAAGCGCTTACGATCATTATTCCGATTGCCCTGCTGATCGGAAGTATACTTATTGTACAATTTGCCAAATATGCAGGGCATTACGACCTCGGCAAGACCACCGTTATTTTGATAGTGCGGGAACTCGGCCCCATCGTTACAGCCTTCCTGGTTATCCTGAGATCTGCCACGGCCGTCACTATCGAGATCGGTTACATGAATGTTCTCAATGAAATCGAAGCTTTTGAAATGGCCGGTCTTGACCCCATGTGGATCGTCTGCCTTCCCAGGATGGTCGGAATAACTGCGGCGGTATGCTGTCTTTTTATTGTATTTGATCTGGTGTCTATTATCGGCGGGTATGGTTTGGTGTGGCTCATAACCAACATTCCCATGGGAAACTTTCTTGATCAGATCGGCAAGGCCATCACTGCAGCCGATATTGCGGTAGGCATTGTCAAAGCCCTCTGCTTTGGGGTCATTATTACCGTTACAAGCCTGAACCACGGATTCAATATCAAGAAAAATATTACGGAGATTCCGGTAGGAACTTCCAAAGCAGCCATTGAGAGCATTATCTTCTGCCTGATATTTAACATTATTATATCCGCTATTTTTTATTTGTAGGAAGCAACGTGTATCTGATAGAACTTTCTAATTACAGCCTTGTCGTCGAAGGGTTTGGAAACTCTCTTAAAGACATCTATTTTACCCTGACGAAGGGCGATGCTTGTGCCATCAGGGCCGCTACGGCGGATGCTTACATTTTTCTAAAAGCCCTGGCAACGCTGGTCGGCCCTCAAACCGGTACATACAGCTATATGGGTGAAGTCATAGATTTTTCAGACTATCGCAATCTCCTTCCCTTCAAAAAGAAAATCGGTTATATTGGGCTGGACTCCGCTATGCTCAGCAATAAAACTGTAAGGGAAAACCTGCTTTTAATGAGATCCTACTTCGAGAACTCACTCTCATTGGATATAGATGCGAAAACCTTGAAATTATGCAGAATATTTAATATTGAAGATAAGCTCGATATTCGCCCCGGTGAATTGCGACCGATTGATTTGCGTATTGCCATTGCCATTCGGGAACTTACTAAATCTTTTGACGTTCTGCTCCTTGAGCGCCCGGAAGATTATTTCGGCTACAACAGCTTCGGTCTTTTTAACGAAATCCTTAAAGATACCCTTGAAAACGGGCATGGATTTGTTTTTTTCTGTAACAATCAAAACTTTATCGATGCCTTTGCCAATAGAGAGGTGCTGATTACAGACGGCATGTTGGCCAAGGCTCCGAAATTAGTCTAACTGTAATTTAAATACATCATGGAATTAAAGTTTGATAAAAAAGAAAAAGCTGTTGGAATATTTATCATCTGCATTGCAATGCTGCTGCTGACGACTGTGATCGTCATCGGCCGGGGTAAAGGCTGGTTTAAAACCTATATAACCTATTATACTATTTTTGACCAAAGTTATAACCTGGAAGTCAATACACCGGTAAAGCTGTTCAACACCGACATCGGTAAAATCAAACAGATACTTCTGGTAGGGGACAAGGTAAAAATCAAGCTGAGCATTTCACACGAATTCGGATCAAGAATCAGAAAGAGCACCAGAGCCACTGTCCAGAGCCCTACGGTTTTGGGTGCCGAGCATATTGCCATCATACCCGGTGAAGACGATTCACCCCTGCTTCAAGCAGGCGGAGTCATACCTTCCGATAAGAAAAAATCGATAGCTGATTATCTTGGTGAGTTTCAGGTCGAAAAGACCGCCAAAATGATTATCATGGCGGCTCAGGAGATTACATCGATCGTTCAAATCCTGCGAGACCCTCATGGTCCTTTTTTTACGGCCTTTAAAAGTCTCAACTCATTGCTGGCACAGGTCGAAAAGATGACCAGCGAGATCGATGCCGGCAAGGGAACAGTGGGCGGCTTAATAAAATCGAGAGCCCTTTTGGATCAAGTCCACGGCAACCTCGATGAGGTCGGAAAAATCATTGGAAACCTTTCCGAAGCCTCTGCTAAAACGCCTGGTACCGCTGATCAGATGAAGGAGACCCTGGAGACGCTGCATGAGATTGAAAAAGGGATTCTAGAAAGCGTGCCGGATATCAAACGAACCATGAAAGATGTTGAAGATGCTGTCGGCACTCTTAAAATTATTCTGGCCGATATCGAAAAGGGGAGCAAGAATATACCCGAAGTTACCCGCTCTACATCCCAAGGGATTCAAGAAATCAGAAAAGCGGTAAATAATATCGACAAGGTCGTCCAATCTCTCCAGCAGCACTATTTTTTCAAACCGCGCCTGCCCCCGGAACCCACGGGCAGGAATGTGGATGCCGGGCTGAGGCAGTAGGCTGAGACCTTAATTGCGCGCAAACAAAATGAAGAAGCATTGGATCATCACTGCTGTCCGTTTTAATACGATAATTTACCGCCCATTCGCTTTGCTCATTAGAGGCGCAGAGAACGCAAAGTTTATTTATTTTATTATTTTTCGTTGAGAGGACGGAAAGCAATAAGCTACATACCCTGCGGGCATTTAGAATCCAAAAATGCCGCGTAGCGATTGATTTTTTTTTCCTTTGCCGTCCTCTCAACGGCAAAAGAAAATTATCTTTTCTTTGCGCCCTCTGCGTCTTTGCGGTAAAATTAGGGGTGATTATTGACTGAGGAGAAGTAACGTGAAGATTACCGATAACGTTTATGGCTTTATCTGGCGGTCGACGACTGCTAACAATTGCAACACCTATTTGATTGATGGACCAACCCGCATACTCATCGATCCGGGTCACAGCAGCCTGTTTGACCATGTGCACAAAGAACTGAATGAATTGGGGCTAACATTAGACGACATCGGCCTGGTCATAGGCACCCATGCCCATCCGGATCACCTGGAGGCTGCCGAGCTCTTTAAGGAAAAGCCCGCCCTGGCAGCTCTGCATAACAAGGACTGGCGATTCTTAAAATCCATGGACAATTCCCCAAAGACTCCTCTGAGCTTAAACACTCAATCGATAGCACCTGCTTTTTTTCTTAAAGAAGGCGATATTTCGATAAGCGGCTTTGATTTTTTGGTACTGCACACGCCGGGTCACTCACCGGGTTCAGTATCAATATACTGGCCGGACCAAAAAATGCTGTTTACCGGAGATCTTGTTTTTAAAGGGGGGCTCGGGCGTACGGATCTGCCCGGCGGAAACGGTACGAAGCTCAAGGAAAGCATTAAACGGCTGGCCGGACTCGATGCAGAATGGTTGTTGCCGGGGCATGGCGATATCATCAGCGGGAGCGAAGAGATCAAGGCCAATTTCGAGCAAGTGGAACAGGTCTGGTTTAACTACCTATAACCCCCATTTCTCATTTAAAAAAAAATTATTGTGTCATTATGTCAAGCTCCTCTTTTGAGCTTCAAGTTGACCTTTTAATTGAATAGCTTCTGTGAAAAAAGATTTGTGCTACCGGCAATATAATAGAAATGTAACGGGAGGTCAGAGGAATAAGAATGCACAAAAAACTGTGCAATGTGCACTAAAATATGTGCAAATCGGTGTTCTTCAGAATAGATAATTTCTAACATGAGCCCACAACTTCAATTCTCTTTATACATCTAACTCCCTGGAAATAAACCTTATAACATTAATACAACTCAAAAAAGATCAAGAATTATCCGTCCTGGCATGAATATTGAGTTATACCAATGTAAAACTTAACAGGAGGATTTATACCATGCCAGGGCTAAAGACGATGATGATTGATTCCAATGTTTCCTGGTTAGAGAAAATTGGAACAATTATCCTTTTACCCATTTTGCTTATTTTTGGCTTTGGGGTTTTATTATGGTGGTTGGTATTACAATATTGGAAAGCTGTTGTTGGAAGTAGAGTTTTTAGAGAAAATCTTTTTGAAGATTAAATTTAAGGGGGATTACAATTGCTGAAAATGATTTAAAACCTTTTTCCCCAAGATCCACTTTCCTTGCGGGCCTTCAGCAAATGATAGCTGATGCCCGGAAGTGGCGCGTGGAGTTGATTTCCAGAAAGGATAAGTATCGTGCTTGAAAAACAGCTGAAGCAATACTTCGGATACAGTTCTTTCAGATCCGGCCAGAAAGAGGTGATTGCCCGGATCACAAAAGGTGAATCGGCGGTGGCGATTTTTCCCACAGGTGCTGGAAAGTCGCTCTGTTATCAACTGCCGGCAATGCTGCTGCCTCACCTGACGCTGGTGGTATCACCGTTGCTGGCCCTGATGAAAGATCAGGTCGATTTTCTTTCCGCACACCGTATTCCGGCCGCGCGGCTGGATTCAACCTTAGAGCTGCAAACCTACAATGAGATTGTAACCCAGGCAAAAAACGATCGCTTGAAGATCTTGATGATCTCAGTAGAACGCTTTAAAAACGAGCGTTTCCGACAACACCTTGAAAAAATGAAGATCTCTCTGCTGGTAGTGGACGAGGCCCATTGCATCTCCCAGTGGGGGCACAATTTCCGGCCGGAATACTTGAAGCTGCCGGCCTATCGGAAAGCATACCATATCGCCCAAACACTGCTGTTAACGGCAACTGCCGCCCCGCCGGTCATCGAGGATATGTGCGCCGGGTTTGAGATTTGCAAACAAAATGTTGTAATCACCGGGTTTTACCGTCAAAACCTTTTTTTGACGGTGACACCGACAAAAGAAACAAACAAGCGCGAACAGCTTCTTGATCGAATCCGGGAAGAACCGGAAGCGCCCACCATTGTTTATGTTACGCTACAGCGCACGGCCGAGGAGATTGCCGCCTTTCTGGACAATTGCGGCATTAACGCTGCCGGTTATCATGCCGGTATGCAAAATGAGGATCGTGAGCGGATTCAGAATCAATTTATGGACGGTGCACGTTCTTGTGTGGTGGCTACGATCGCTTTTGGAATGGGCATCGACAAAGCCGATATCCGACGGGTGATTCACTTTGATCTGCCCAAATCCATCGAAAGTTACAGCCAGGAGATCGGCCGCGCCGGACGTGATGGAAAGCCCGCTTTATGCGAGGTGTTGGCCAATCGGAACAATATCAGTATTCTTGAAAATTTTGTTTATGGCGATACGCCTGAACAGAAGGCCATTGCCGATCTATTAGAAAGAATTAAAGCGCAATCGGGCTTTGTTTGGGAATTGAAGCTGTTGGCCCTTGCTTTTGATCTGAATATCCGCCCCCTGCCGTTGAGAACCTTGCTGGTTTATCTTGAAATGGACGGAATTATCCGGCCCAAGGGCACCTATTTTGACCAGTATGCCTTTCAATTCTTGACACAGCGCCAAGAGATCATCGACCGCTTTCAAGGCGAGCGCCGGCAGTTTGCTGCGGCCATTTTTGAGCATAGTGAAACCAAAAAAGTCTGGACATACGTGGATATTGATAAGATTGTGGCCCGCTACACCACCGACCGCAAGCGGGTGGTGGCAGCTTTAGACTATTTTGATGACCAAGGCTGGATCCGGCTTCAGTCACGCCAGGCAATCGATGTGTTTGATCTTGTGGACAAGCGCTTTGATATCGATCAATTGGCCCGATCTATGTATGAAAAGTTCAAAAACAAAGAATCCCGTGAGATTGCAAGAATCCAGCAGATGGTCGGCTTTTTTGAAAGCAAAGTGTGTTTGAGCAAAGCATTGGCCCTTTATTTTGGCGAAGCCATGACAATTGACCATTGCGGTCATTGCTCGGTGTGCAAAGGGCATCCTGCCAAGATAGAACACACACTTGAACTGGAACCGCTGGCGCACAAAAACCTGGATGACCTTAGCAGCGATTATCTTGCGAAGGGCGATCCGTTTTGCTCTCCTTTGGATGTGGCCAAATTTCTCTGCGGGATCCAGACGCCCTTTTTTGCCAGGGCAAAGGTCAAAAAAATGCCGAACTTCGGTGTCTTGCAACACTATCCGTTTATGGACGTGAAAACTTGGGTTGAAGCGCAAAGGAAATAAAGAATGTTACGGTGCCTAATATCGCACCGTATTCAAATTTTATTACAAATAGAATATATTATGATGGGTGGAATTGGGCCGTTTTTAAAGGGTCTCACACATCCTCGGGAAACCCGTGCCTTAGGGCGATCTTCTGGAACATTTGCGTGAGCCCGACTCCCAGGGTGAAGACGGAGTTGATGTCGAGGTTCTTGTCGGTTGTTTCGTCGAAGAAAATATTGAGGCTCGATTCGAGACCTTCTTCCGGCGACCAGTAACATATCATGACAGGAACTTTGGGCAGGGGGTACAGAATCACGGATATGTCTGATTCGAATTGTTTTGCCACCTGCTTTCCGCTGAGAACGTGAACCATGTCGTCAAAAAGACCGGTATAGGTGTCTGCCGTTCGTTTCATGGGATCTTCGCAGCGTCTTTTAAAAAGCGGGTATCGTTCCGTTCCTTCTTTCAACTCCCGCAGCGAAACCCAATTGCCTGAAACCGGCAGCCCTTGGGCGTAAAGAACATAGTTGAGCAACGGGATGACCACCCACGCATTGATGTGGATGTCAGAGGAAAGATTGCCCTTTTCATCAACGCTGAAGTCTTTACCTAATACCTTGAGCATCAGCTTGCCGTCAGAATACCGGGCTCCTATTCTTTGGGCTGCGGCAGCAAGGTCAATGTTGGCGATTTCGTTTTTCAGATCTTGCAGGTATTCACCCCGTTCGGGTTCAACCCCAGTCTGATTTTCGGATTCTCCGGAGAGCCGGTCGATGGTCTCTCGATCCAGTTGCGGGCATTCGGTAAGCTTTCTTTGACCCGTAAAGACCGCTCCGGCAAATGCGAGACATGTCTTTTCCCTGCATTCCCGGCAATTCGACTTGTCGAGATGCCGAAAGATTTCCATGGCATTTTTCGGTTGTGGCATTTAAGTCTTCCCCAATATCCTCGATTTGTTTTGCACTGAAAAACCTGGTCCTTTGAGCAGGTCAGAGGCCAATGGCTTTGCCTTGGAGTTTTGCATCTAAAATCACAAACTCCAAGCACCAAAAAACAAACAAGCTCCAAACTACAAGCACCAAATTCCAATGAAATTCCAAACTACAAGCACCAAATCTCAAGGGAATTTCAAAGTTTTTTATTTTGAATTTCGGTTATTGTGATTTATTTGTAATTTGATGCTTGTTATTTGGAATTTCCACTTCCTAAACTATTTTCGGTCATTGGAAATTGTTTGATATTTGTATTTTGGTATTTGAAATTTCAATAATTCAATAAATCTCCTGTAAAGCAAATCTCCTCCAGGGGTAACCCAAAGCCTGGTCCTCTGGATCAGAATATTTGCTGAGCTTAGCTTTTTGTGACCCTCAAAGAAAGTTCAGCCAGCTGGTTTTTGTCGGGCTCAGCCGGCGCATCGGTGAGCAGACAGGCCGCTTTTTGGGTTTTTGGAAAAGCAATCACGTCACGGATGGAAGGCTGCCCGCACAGGATCATCACCAGCCGATCGAACCCCAGGGCAATACCGCCGTGGGGCGGCGCACCGGATTCCAGTGCTGAGAGCAGGAATCCGAATTTCGCTTCGTAGGTCGTCCGGTCCATGCCCAGGGCTTCAAATACCTTTTCCTGAATATCCTTATCATGAATACGGATACTGCCGCCTCCGATTTCAGAGCCGTTTAACACAAGGTCATAAGCGCGGGACCTGACTGCCAAGGGCTCATCTTTGAGCATGTCGTAATCTTCTTCAAAAGGAGCGGTAAACGGATGGTGCAGGGCCTGATAGCGGCCTTCGTCTTCATCGTATTCCAGCAGCGGAAAACGGGTAATCCATACAAAACTGAATTCACTTTCGTCTATCAGGTTCAGCTTTTTACCTATAAGGTTTCTAAGATGACCCAGAGCTTCATTGGCAACCTTGAGATGATCAGCCACAAAAAAGACCAGATCGCCGGGTTCTATGTCCAGGCGCTCGGCCAAAGCTTCTTTTTCGCTTTTTGTGAAAAACTTTTCAATGGGAGACTGCCAGGCATCTTCCCGGATTTTTATCCACGCCAGGCCCTTGGCTCGATAAATCGCCACAAAATCAGTCAAATCGTCAATTTCTTTGCGTGAAAAATCGATACAGCCCTTGGCATTCAGCGCCTTGACGACGCCTCCTTTTTTTACGGCGCCGGAAAAGAGTTTGAACCCTGAATCAACGACAATGTCAGAGACATCTTGCAGTTCTAATCCAAAACGGATATCCGGTTTGTCAAGGCCGAAGCGGCCGACGGCATCGGTATATGGCATGCGAGCAAAGGGGATTTTAATTTCAAGCCCCATAACATCCATAAAGATGTGTTGTATCAGCCCTTCGGTCACCTGCATGACGTCCTCTTCGCCGGCAAAAGACATTTCCAAATCAATCTGGGTAAACTCCGGCTGACGGTCCGCCCGCAGATCCTCATCCCTGAAGCAGCGCACAATTTGATAATAGCGGTCAAATCCGGATATCATCAAAAGCTGCTTAAAAATCTGGGGCGACTGCGGCAAGGCATAAAACTGTCCCGGATTAACTCTGCTGGGCACCAGATAGTCTCTGGCGCCTTCAGGGGTGCTGCCGGTTAACACCGGCGTTTCAATGTCCAGAAAACCAAGTCCGTTCAGATGCTGTCTCACCGCCAGGGCGGCCTTATGTCTTAGGATAATATTTTTTTGCAGTTGGGGGCGGCGAAGGTCGATATGCCGAAATTTCAGGCGAATCATTTCCGACACGTCGATAGCATCCTCGATTAGAAAAGGAGGGGTTTGAGCTGCATTTAATATTTTCAACTCCGTCACCATGACTTCAATCTCGCCGGTAACCAGATTGGGGTTGGTCATACCCGCGGGTCTTTTTTCCACTCTGCCGCGCACACCCAGCACATATTCACTTCGAATTACATGGGCCTTAGCATGGATCTTTTGATCCACAGTTGGATTAAAGACGATCTGGGTTAGGCCGTTGCGGTCCCGCAAATCGACAAATATGACTCCTCCATGATCTCTGCGACGCTGCACCCATCCCATCAGCACCACTTCCCGGCCGACGTCAGATGCACCCAGCTCGCAGCAGGTGTGGGTTTTTCTCATTTCTCCAAGTAGATCTGCCAATTGCTAAACTCCTTTAATAAAATCGCTTTGCGATTTTATATAACGTCCGCCTTCGGCGAACTTAATTAAATATACAACCCTAATCGAACCAAAACTCGATTAGGCGTCAGTGGTCAGTTGTCCGTAGTCATTTGTTTTACAGGTTCTTAGGGCTTATTTTTGTGTTTCACATGTAACTTGAATTAAAATCTTGCTTCTTATGCTTAGCAACGGACGACGGACAAAGGACAACGGACACCCCAATTAAGCGTTTTCGTTCAATTAGGGTTTCATTAACCCAGAACCTCTGAACCCTGAACCTTTGAACCCGTAAACGGCTACACTTACAACTTATATCTCACATAGCCAGTTGAGCCTTTATATTCTCAACCAGGCCTTGGATGGGAATTGAAACCTGCTCTTTGGTTGCCATATTGCGCAGAATAACCGCACCCTGTTCAAGCTCTTTTTCTCCTACGATTAACGTATGTTTGGCCGCAAACTTATTAGCCCGTTTCATCTGACTTTTAAGACTCCTGTCACCCATATCCATTTCGACCTGTATCCCTGCAAGGCCCAGCGCACAGGACCATTCAAAAGCCAGCGCCCGGCTTTTTTCACCTAACGAGGCCACAAAAATGTCCAATGTTCGAGCATCGTCAACTTTGCTGTCGGCTATGAGCTCTGCCAGTCTGTCAAAACCGATGGCAAATCCGGTGGCCGGAAGATCCGGTCCACCCAGAGTTTTAACGAGGCCGTCGTAACGGCCGCCGCCGGCCACGGCATCCTGGGCCCCTAACAAACCGGTTTTGATCTCGAAAGTTGCCCGGGAGTAATAGTCAAGCCCTCTAACAAGGCGTTTGTCGATTACATACGGAACATGGAGCCTTTCAAGGGCATGCTTTAAGATTTCAAATTGCCGGTGGCACTCCGGACACAAAGAATCGAGAATGGAAGGTACTCCCTCTATGGCTTCCTTGCAAGCAGGAACTTTGCAATCCAGAACTCTCAGCGGGTTACGGATTTGCCTTCTGTTACAGTCCGCACAAAGCCTCTCCTTTACGCCTGACAAAAATTCATTTAATGATTTCTTGAAATCGGGTCGGCACGCCGGACAACCCAGGGAGTTGATATGGGACTGAACATCCGTAACCGACAGTCTCTCAAACAACGTTGCCAGGATAAAAATGAGCTGAGCATCTGCCAAGGCGGAATCCACACCGAAAATTTCGGCATTAATCTGGTAAAATTGCCGGTAGCGCCCCTTTTGGGGTCTTTCCCTGCGAAACATGGGGCCGATAGTGTAAAATTTGCGGACAGGATCTTGGGCATACAGTTTGTGCTGAATATAGGACCGCACAATCGATGCCGTTGCTTCCGGCCGCAGGGTCAGAAGATCCCCTTTTCTGTCGGGAAAGGTATACATTTCCTTTTCCACAATATCGGTATCTTCCCCGATACTCCTGGCAAACAGCTCGGTGCGCTCCATAATCGGAATGCGGATTTCCTTAAAGCCAAAGTCCTCCAAAAGCTCAACGGCCGTCTTTTCGATCTTTTGCCAAAGTTCCACTTCTCCCGGCAGGATATCTTTAAAACCTCTGATTAATTGTATCATTTCGGATCAATCTCTTTGTTAAACACTAACGGTAAAATGCAGCGATAAGCAATATTCAATAAACTTTATTAATTATTCGATGGATAACATCTTCGTCAACAATTATATTTGGTGCTAAAGGGTTTTTGACCATAAGGCGCTACCGAGATAGGTTGAATTAATCCGCAGTGTCGGCTCAAACCTGAAAAATTATGGTTGATTTGTTTCTTGCAGATGATATAACATTTGATATCGCATTTGAATACAAGGTGGTTGATTCGAACCCGCAGAGAGGTATAGTCTATGCCAACAATAAGTCGAGATTACCCCACATTGGTGAAAGAAGTTCGAAGCCAGCTTGCCATAAGCCAGGAAGATCTGGCCCGGGAACTTGGCATAAGTTTCGCCACCGTTAACCGGTGGGAAAACGGGCAATCCAAGCCCTCAAAACTTGCCAAGGCTCAACTGGATTCTTTTTGTAAGCGTATGATAAAAGCTGGAAAATTAAACCTACCTGAAAGGGACAAAGGGTAAGGTGGTAGGATGAAGAAATTTGATCCCGACAAACCTTTCAACGATTTGCCCCTGCTACCACCGGCAGCGGATTTGGAAACAAAGACGGTCTTGAAAAGGAGTATAAGCACCGGTCGCATGTTGGCCGAACTTAAAGGCCTTGGGCAAACCATTCCCAATCAAGGAGTTGGAGAAGATTGGTGTTCTGGAGAGCCAAAAAATAGGGAAAGAAGTGCTCTATCTGAACACAAAGTTATATGAGCTGCTTTCCAGCGAACATGTGTAAGTCGTGGACATGTTACCAAAACGTGACCAAATTTCGAATAAATGTGGACACGTTGTCAGGAAATGTGCACGACATGGACATGTTTCCTGGGATTCCCCCGCTGCACAATATATAAAATGCCAACCGGGGAAGTAAGAAAATAGTAAGGGCAGATTCTTGAACCAGATGCCTTTTGCGGCCGGATCCTGAAGGCTGAGAAATTGAACCTGCTGGAGTGGGAAAATGGGTAAGAATAAAAAAATCGTTCAACCCGTTCCGGAAACCGTGTGTGAGCCGATCAAAGATTGGCCCGAGGCCGAACGCCCTCGTGAGAAACTGCTTCAGTTAGGCCCCGAGGGATTGTCAGATGGTGAGTTACTGGCGGTTCTGCTGCGCATTGGAAAATCGGGGCAGTCGGCCGAAGATATGGGACGGTGATGCCAAGGTGAATGCCGCGGTCAGCTTGCTGGATAGCATCGGCCTATGGCTTGGCGCCGAGGGGATCACCAGTCTACTCGATCCGCTTTCCCCGGCCAAGCAGCTTCTTGAAACGTTCAAGGCTGCCGAGCAGCGGGTTCCCAAACGGGTTTTCCTGGCCCACTGGTATCCCTCCCAGGATGCCCCGTATGATGCTTTTAACAAGGCAAACTTACGCCTTCAGCAGCTTAGGGAAACACTTGCAACCATCAAAAGGAATCATGGTGTTCAACTGGATTTGATCGACATGGGGACCGAAGAGGGCGGCACTTTTCCGATTCACCATCGTATGTACGAAGCCATTGCCTCGTCCGATATCATCATTTGCGATCTGACCGGCCAGCGACCCAATGTTTTTGTCGAAGCTGGCTATGCCCTTAAGCATCATGAAAAGAATCGCCTCATTTTTCTTTTTGAGCCGCGCAATCGAAAGGACAAAGTGCCGTTCGACCTGACGACCTTCAAGTATGTACCCATATCTCAGGCTGCTGAAATCCCCATCAAAGTTAAGGCGGAAGTCATTGCTATATTAAGGGACTCGGGTGCACCGATTAATGTCCATGGTGGATAAAGGGATTCTGTTCTCGGAAAGCGCAACCAACCAGTTGAGCTACCAGGTGAAGTGGTATATAGATCTTACAACACAATTTACGACAGACTCAATACATGGTTTATGACATCTGGCCATGCTCTTCTGGAATGTGGGAATGTGCATACAGGAAGCTACTTTAAAAGAAAATCGTACAGAATACGGTTAGGAGATTGTCTCCGAGCTGCAGAGACAATTGACATGGATACATTTCAAATCTATAATCTTTGAACGTGTTACCTGCCATAAACGTATGATCGCAACAAAAGTTGCACCTGTGGAAATGACGGGCTATAACTATTGGAAACCAAAACATTATGAGCACACCGGAACTCAGCTATATCACAGTCAAAGGCTTTAAAAGTATCGGTTCGATCGAAAAGTTGGAGCTTGGTTCAATCAATGTGCTTGTTGGACCGAATGGTTCAGGCAAGTCGAATTTCGTAGGCGTGTTTTCCTTCTTGCATACGATCCGGGAAGGTCGTCTGAGCGACTATGTGCGTAAGGCTGGTGGGGCCGAGCAGTTGCTGCACTTTGGTTCGAAGGTTACCCAGGAAATCAGCATCCATATCTCCTTCAAACAAGGTGTGAATCAGTATAGTCTTTCGCTAAAACCAACCGACGATGATAGTCTGTACCCTTTTGATGAACGGGTCTACTTTTGGGATAAAACAAGGTATGCTACCCCCTATGAACGGTCGCTGTCCGCTTGCGAGGGTGGTCGCGAGGCAGGGATCAGCGATCCAAAAGTAAAAAGGACAGCAGACTGGGTGCGTTTTCGCCTCGGGAAATGGCGTTTGTATCATGCACATGACACGAGTGAAAGCTCGCCTATGCGAAAGACCGCTCAAGTTAATGACAATGCTTTTCTACGACCGGACAGTGCCAACCTGCCAGCTTTCCTGTATCTGCTTCGGGAAAAACACGATACCTCTTATGATCTAATACGCCGTAGTGTGCAGCGCGTCGCTCCGTTCTTCGACGATTTCGATCTCAGACCCGACCCGCTCAACGAAGAAGTCATTAGACTATCTTGGAAACACCGGAACTCTGACCAATATTTTGGACCTTCGTCGTTGTCCGACGGCACACTTCGGTTTATAGTTCTGGCGACGTTATTTCTTCAACCAGAGGAATTTCGGCCATCAATTATTTTGATTGATGAGCCTGAACTAGGTCTTCATCCTCACGCAATTACGCTGCTGGCATCGTTGGTCAAACAAGCATCGCAACAGACACAAGTTATCCTTTCAACGCAATCTTCTTTGCTCCTTGATCATTTTCAGCCAGAGGATGTGCTAGTTGCCGATCGTGTAAACGGAAAGACTCAGTTTACCAAACTAGAATCTGCCAAGCTTTCTGCCTGGCTTGAGGATTACAGTCTCGGACAGCTCTGGGAAAAAAATGAATTAGGTGGACGTCCAAGAGGGGAATGATCTTATGGCCAGACTGCTCATTCATGTGGAAGGAGAGACCGAAGAAACCTTTGTAAACGAGATTCTTCGTCCACACCTTTACAGACGGGGATATGCAAATGTCGGTGCTCGCCTTTTAGGGAATGCACGACTGCGGGACCGTCGTGGCGGTATCCGGGCATGGAGCTCTGTGCGTAAAGACATACTCAGGCATCTGAAGGAAGATCCCGGCTGTCTTGCCACCACTATGGTAGATTATTATGGTCTCCCACAAACAGGCTCCAGGGCTTGGCCCGGTCGAGAGGAGGCGGGCGGGTTGCCGTTTGCTCAGAAGGCGGCCACAGTTGAAAACGCACTTTTTGCAGATATTTGTCATGAATTGGGTGATGGATTTGATCCGTCTCGTTTTATCCCTTTTGTGGTGATACATGAATTCGAAGGACTCCTGTTTAGTGAATGTACGCTATTCAGCCGAGGCATTGGACGCCCGGACTTGGCGGATGCGTTTCAAGCGGTTCGCGACGAGTTTGTCTCTCCGGAAGAGATCAATGACTCTCCGGTAACGGCTCCTTCCAAACGTGTGGAAAGATTGGTTCAAGGCTACCAAAAGCCATTACTTGGGACGCTGGCTGCTCTAGAAATCGGATTAGCCAACATCCGAAGAGAGTGCCAGCATTTTAGTGAGTGGTTATCCAGTTTAGAGGCGTGGCCTATGTAAAGAGTTGTGAAGAGGTTTGCCGAAACGGAGCCAAAAATATAAAGGCCGGGGGAATCCGGCCTTTTTGATTGCTGGCTATGGATGTGTTGCCAAATGGCTACTTTTTTTCCCAGCGCAGAAGTTCGATCACCTTGCTCAAGGTGCTCCCTTCTTTGATTTCTTCCCGGATGCGGTTTTCCTTCTCCAGCACATCCATACTACGGTTGGCATATTCCACGGCAATGGACTTGGGCAGCAGCACCACCCCGTCGTCGTCGCCCAACAGCCAGTCGCCCGGTTCAACGCGCATATTGCCGACCGTTACCGGTACGCCGATTTCTCCGAATCCTTTGGGCTCGCCGGCGTTAGGCATCACAAGCCGGCTGAAAGCCGGAAATTTCATGGCTATGATTTCGGGGCTGTCCCGGAGGGCGCCGTCAATGACGACGCCGGACAGGCCTCGCTGCACGGCTGATTGGGTTGCCAGTTCTCCCCAGAGAGCCGGCCCCGCACCACCCGCATCAATGACAACGACATCACCCGGCTCCGCCACGTCAATGGCCTGGACCGGTTTGGCCCAGTCTCCCGGATACGTTCTGACGGTAACGGCCCGGCCAATCATCCTAATACCTGGATAAAGAGGCCGAATTCCCTGCAAAACACCGCCGCGATGCAAAGCATCGGAAAGATTCGCTGTCGACACCTGTTCCAAAATTTGGCGAATTTCCGCTGCGCCTCTTCTTTTAAAAAGGGTCGTGCTAATGCTTTCTTTGGTATCGATTCCTTTACGAATGTCCCGGGCTGCCTGTTCGGGATCCATGGCCTTGGTAATGGCACCGCCCACAATGACAATGGCGGCACCGGCCTCCACCGCGTCGGCGGCTGTTTCGGAATTAATGCCGCCGGCCACCGCCACCGGAATCGACAATGCCCGGGTTATTTGCCGCAACGTATCAAAAGGATCCTTGCCTTCCATCTGCTCGTCAATGGCGCAATGGACCGACACATAGTCGGCCCCCAGATCTTCAACAAGCTTTGCTCTGGACAGGACGTCATCCACCGCAATCATATCCACTACAATCTTGGCGCCATAGTTTTTGCCCGCCTGGATGCATTCCCGGATGGTGGCATCGCTGGATGCACCCAGCACATCTACAATATTTGCACCGGCTTTGGCGGCAGTTTCAACTTCAACCCGGCCGGTATCCATAATCTTCATATCGGCGACAATGGTAATGTCAGGAAAAAGTCGGCGCAGTTCCCGGACAGCGTGAAGCCCTTCGCTTTTGATCAGGGGCGTGCCCGCTTCAAGCCAGTCAACTCCGCCGGCAACTCCGGCTTGAGCGCTTTTCAAGGCCCGTTTCAGATCCACAAAATCTAAGGCTAACTGCAGGATCGGTTTCATTTATGCTCCTTTATTCAATAACTGCGTGTCGTGGTGAAAGTGGTCCCACATCCTTGGCGCTTTTCTGGTAAAGGTTCAGAATTAGCGCTTCTAAAAAAAGAAAGGCCGCTTGTTCGAACAAGGAGCCGGCCATCTGCGACGAATGGGGCTCATGGTCCAGGCACAGCTTGGTGGTTCCCGGAAGATGGATGCACATATCCACCAGCGCGGCGATGGCAGATTCAAGATTCCCCAGAATTCCATAGGTTACGGCATGATGTTCTTTAGCACTTTTAACCGCTGCAAGGGTTGCAGGGGTCTCTCCTGATCCGCTAAGAACGATGAGCAGATCATCACGGACAATGGCGGGAGTAATGGTCTCACCACAAAAGTATACCTGGTAGCCCAGATGCATCAGTCGCATGCAGAAACAGCGCAGGACAAAGCCGGATCTGCCTTGAGCAAAGCAAAAAATAGATCCGCCGCTGTTAATCCTTCGGATTAAATCTTGGGCAGCTTCATCACTAAGACTGAGGAGCAAACACCGGTTTTCCTCCAAAATTGTGCCGATTACCTCCTGAACACTTATCTTTTCTGTATTTTTATCGCTTGTATTTGACAAATTTTGTCCCAGGGCGACATTTAAGATTGATGAATTCGTAAAAAGTCGAATTCATCACGTATTACGAAACCATCAACTTTGCTTTTATTAAAGATTGAAAGTATGACGAAACGGCCTCTGTATGTCAAGCCAATATTACTCGGATTTGAGCACCTGCCCGTGGTTTTGCCTTGACAAGATCCGGCTTGCCATTGTAGTCACCTTTAAGCATCAAAGCAGAATCTAACTCATCCATTTACACCATGATATCGATAATTTAAAAGAGGATTTAATTATGAAAAAATTTTGGGCGATTTTAACCGCGGTTGTGTTAATCTTTTTTGCTGAACCGGCGATGGCTGTCATTAAGATCAAGTTGGGTGTGGTAACCAAACCGGGCTCCGCGCAAAACATTGTAGCCGAAAAATTTAAAGAACTGATTGAACAGCGATCCAACCAAGATATCCAAGTCCAGATTTTCCACTCCAAAGCCATCGGCAACGAAACTGAAATCTTGCAACAAATTCAGATGAACACCGTCCAGCTGGGTATTATCACCGGCGGCCCTTTTGACACTTTTGACCCCATCGTCAGGGTAATCAACTATCCTTTTTTGTTTAACAGCAACGAGCAGGCCGACCGGATTCTGGATGGGCCGTTAGGTGCCAGGATAATGAAAAGCCTGGAAACTTCCGGCTTTAAAGGCCTGTGTTTCTCAGAAAACGGCTTTAGGAATCTTACGAACAGTAAGCGGCCTGTCAAAACACCGGATGATGTCAAAGGGCTCAAAATCAGGGTCATGTCATCTGCTTTGCATAAAACCATCTGGCAGACCATGGGAGCTAACCCTACGCCCATGCCTTGGCCGATTTATACTGAATTAGAGCAAGGTGTCATCGACGGTCAGGAAAATCCTTTGTGGGTCATGGAAGTATATAAATTTTATGAAATTCAAAAATACATGACCCTTTCCCGCCACGTCTATTCCCCGCATATTAACGTGGCTTCTCTTAGCTGGTGGAAAACATTAGACGCCAAAACTCAGCAATTAATCCAAAAGGCGCTTTATGAAGCAGCCCTGTTTCAGCGCAAAGATAATCGTTCGAAAAATGCCATGCGGCTGAATTTACTTAAAGAAAAAGGAATGCTGGTTGAAGAGCATCCGGATATCGATGCCTTTCGCGCCAAGGCGGCAAAATTAAAGGAGATGGATCTCTACCAGGAACCGAGGGTGCAGGCGCTGCTTTTGGATATATTAAACGCCACCAAATAAACAGAAAAGTGAATGCTCTTAAACGCTGCAGTTATAGAGTCAACAGCTGGGTTGAATTGTTGCTTTTTGGGCTCGGTTTTACCATGTCCGCAATTGTGGCCGCCCAGGTTTTTTCCCGTTATGCCCTCAACCACTCTCTGTTCTGGTCCGAGGAGCTTGCCCGTTATTTACTGGTATGGCTCACCTTTCTCGGCAGTTCGGTAGCTTACTACCGCAACGTCCATCCAGGCATAGATATTATTTATGGCCGCCTGCCGGCCCCGGTTCAAAAAACAGCGGCAATAATTGTCCATCTGGTTTCAATGCTGCTGTTCGGGGTTATGATATTATATGGAATCAAGTTCGCGTATTTTGTAAGAGCGCAGATATCTCCGGCCCTTTACCTGCCCAAATGGATTATCTTTTCTGTCATTCCTGTCAGCGGGCTCATTTTGACGCTGCACAGCTTCACCATGCTGTTCGGTGAGTTAAAAGGATGCAGCCGTGACAGCTGAAATCCTCATGTTAGCCTTGCTTTTTCTTTTTGCCATTAACACGCCGATTGCAATCGCCATAGGTGTTGCCTCAATTTTCAGTATCATAGTTCAAGGCGACTTTTCGTTGATGATGGTTGTTCAGCGGATGTTTGGAGGCACAGACTCTTTTCACCTTTTGGCGGTTCCGCTTTTCATGTTTGTCGGAGTTATTATGGAAGCCGGCGGAATCAGTCGCAGAATTATAGATTTTGCCAATGCCCTGGTTGGATGGCTCCCCGGCGGATTGGCGGCTGTAGCCATCGTTTCCGCAATGTTTTTTGCCGGAATTTCCGGATCAGCGGCGGCTGACACTGCGGCAGTAGGAGCCATTCTGATACCGGCCATGCAGAGATCGGGCTATGAGCCTGATTTTGCCGCAGCGGTACAGGCATCCGGTGGATCCATCGGGGTTATTATTCCACCTTCAATACCTATGATTATTTTTGGTTTTCTGACCGGAGCCTCTATCAGCCAGCTTTTTGCGGCCGGAATTCTGCCCGGGATTTTAATCGGCATGTCCCTGATCGGCGTTGCAACCTTGATTTCATGGAAACAGGGTTACGCGGCCACGGCAGCCTTTTCGATGAGTGAGGTTTGGCGCAGTTTAAAGCGGGCAATTCTGGCCTTGGGGACACCGGTGATCATCCTGGGAGGTATTCTTGGCGGTATTTTTACCGCCACCGAATCGGCCGCCGTAGCTGTAGTCTATGCGCTGGTGGTCGGTATGTTTGTATATCGAAAAATCAAGTTTAAAGACCTTGTCAGCCTCTTCAGCGAAGGGGCCGTAGTAGCGGCTATTGTCATGTTTATCATTGCTACGGCATCGATCTTTTCCTGGATTGCAGCCATCGAAGACATCCCCGCCCGCTTGGCCGGCACCCTGCTCGGAATGACTTCAAGTCCGGTCTTGCTGCTTTTGATGATCAACTTGATCCTGCTGGTTGCAGGTACATTTGTAGAGACCACGGCGGCTTTAATCCTGCTGGTGCCCATGATTGCAGCAATGCTTCCTGTACTCAAGATTGATATGATTCACCTGGGAGCAATTGTGGTCACAAATCTGGCCATCGGAATGCTCACCCCGCCCATGGGAATCTGTCTGATCGTTGCATGTTCGCTCTCAGACAGCAGTCTCACGGCTGTCAGCAAGCGTATTCTGCCATTTTTAGCGGTACTGCTGGTAGATCTGCTGCTGATTACTTTTTACGCGCCTCTGACTATGTGGATGGCACAACTGGTGGCAAAATAGCCGATGACACATAACGGATAACCCCTGGTTGAGTATCAGCTCAATTAGGACAACAAGGAGTCAGACATGAAGCCATCTTTCGCCATTGTAGGATGCGGTAAGGTTGGGACGGCTCTTGGAATATTTCTTGCCAAGGCAGGGTACAAAGCCGTGGGTTTGGCAGGCAGGAGTCTAGCTTCAGCCCAACGGACGGCAGAAATCATGGGGTGTGATCATTACAGTGATGTTCCCTGGGAAATAACCCGCAATGCTGATGTTGTCTTTATAACAACTCCGGACGGAGCCATTATAGAGACTTGCGACAGCATTGCCGGCCACAAAGGATTTGCCGATAGAGCAGTGGTGCTGCACTGCAGCGGTGCTCTACCGTCGACTATCTTATCAACTGCAAAAACATGCGGCGCTCGGACAGGTTCCATGCATCCGCTGCAGACTTTTGCTTCCAAAGAATTTAACACCAACCCTTTTCAAGGCATAACCGTTTCTATAGAGGGTGAAAACGATGCGGTTAATATGGCAAAGCAAATCGCCGCCGATCTTGGTGGAAGCAGCGTTACAATTCTGACGGAAGCCAAAACCCTCTACCATGCATCGGCGGTGGTGGCCTCAAACTACCTGGTGGCCTTGCTTGACCTTGCATTCCGGCTCATGGGCGCATCGGGAATAGCAGGCCGAGATGCATTTAAGGTATTAAAACCCTTGATTGAAGGTACCCTGTCCAATATCGAAGAGGTCGGACTTCCCGCAGCGCTCACCGGGCCTATTGTCCGGGGAGATGCAGAAACTGTGGAAAAACACATAGAAGAAATCGGATTAAGAACACCCCAGCTGCTGGACCTTTATAAAACCTTAGGATGGCATACCATTGATATCGCAACGGCCAAAACAACGATCTCGGAATCTACCGTCAAGCAGTTGAGAAGTCTCCTAGGGCCTTCTGTTGGGTAGAAAAGATTTTGAGGGCCCTTTATGGATGGACACCAATTAGATTCTGTGAAGTTGCAGAGGATTGCCGGCAAGGCTTTTGTTGGCTGCTTGCAACCGGTCCTCACTCGATATTACGGCTACAGCATGATTCTTATCATCGTCAAAGTATCTTTTGGCAGCATCAATAACCTGATTGCGGGTTACGGCCAAAAGCCGCTTCTTGAACCGTTGGCGCGTCTCGTCCGGCAGAGAGATAATCTGTCTTAAAAAAGCTTTTCTGGCCGCCGCCCCCGGCGTATCGGGTTTGTCAATGTCAGAGCATACCTGCAGGATAGCCTCCTTGACATCTTCATCATTGAAGCTTCCCGATTGGATGAAAGTCAGAGCATCATCATATACTTTCAAGGTAGTTACAATGTGTGGATCCCGATAAGAACCGAAGCAAAACAGCCCGTCTTCACGGTTGTATATGGCAAAGCCGCCATATGCTCCGCCTTTTTCACGTATTTCACGATGCAGGTACAAAGAGCGGAGGAGCTTGCTGATGACGGATAAAGCGGGGGCATCATCATGGCCCAGTCGAACGGTTGGAAATGTCCGGGCGACAAATGAAACGGCGGTCGATGTACTCCAGCCTTCTCTGGGGACTTCATCTGTCAGGCCGACTTCCGGCGGTATAAAACCATGGACCGATTTTATATCTTCCGGCTTTTTGCCAAATTTTGTCTGAATGGATGTCGCCGATGAAGCAGCTTCTGAAACCGTCTGGTCTTCGCCGATCAGGGCCATTTTGAAATTATCCTTGATGAAAATGGCTTTGCCGATAGCAGCAAGCTCTTGGGAGATCGATTGGAGTCTGTGGTCCGTAAGATCATCGGTTATTTCTTTTATGGTTTTCAACTGGTGAACTCCGTGCCAGATTTCACCGAGAGCATGGGTTGTTGAAAAATTCCGCGAAGCCAGAGACATTGCCAGTCGATGGCCATTATGAACGATCATAGATTCCAGGCCTGCCCGGTACTCTAAAAATAGGCTCTTTAAACGCACCAGATCTGCAAAATCGACTTTGCTGAAAAGCTCTTCAGCGATTTCAAACATCTGTTCCTGGTTCCTAACCAGGCATTTGGCGTTGAATACTACCAAAGGCAAACAGCCTCCTTGGGCCTCAAAACCGGTTCGTGCACTACATGACAAGCTGATTCCGCCGGTAAAAAGATCAATTAGCTGTGCTAATTCGGTATAATCGCGAAAAGATGTACCGATTTTAGAAAACGTATAACAGAAAAAAGGGACCAGGGGGAGCAGATGCCTGGGCAGCAATCCGCTTCCGGCAACCGCCGAGAAATAAAAAATACCGGAAGTCGGCTGCTGATAAAAGGCGGCAGGTACAGTGTCGAATGATGTTGGCGCTTGCACACTTTGCACTGTGGGCGGAATCTCTTCAAGTACCAGGGTAGGAAGGCAGGAAACGTCTTCTGTGCCTTCCTGGAGTTGTTTTAGAGCCCTGGCATCCTCAATTGTTTTTTCAAGGTCAGACGGTTTTATATCGGCCTGTATGCGTCCAAGTTCAGCAGCAACCCGCGCAGCCTCTTGCTCTTCCAACAGCTGATCAGGGACAAGTGTTATGAGCACCCGGTGCGGATTATCCAAAAAATATTTTTTGATACAATTTTCAAAAAATGGTCCCTGAGCTATTTCCCGGCGGAGCCTTACAATGTCAGTGTCGAACTGCAATATTTTTAGAGGGTCGCCGCCATGGAACCAGCTGCCGGCAAAAGCAAGCAGCAATTTGATACCATATGGATAGGGTGTGCCGGTTACCTCTTTGCGATGAAATTCCAGCTGATGAATAGCCGATTCAATCATTTGTTTGTCAATTCCATTTGACGATAGATTTTTCAAGACGTCGAATACGATCTCTTCGATCTTGCCGGCGGCGGATTCTTTCACATCTTTCAGTCCGCAGACAAACAGGGTGTCTCTGTTGGCGCTGTCAAATCCGGTTCCGTCGCCAAGAGCGGTTCCTAATTTTGAATCTATCAGAGCCTTTCGCAGGGGAGAGCCGGAGTTTCCAAGAAGAATTTGTCCCAAAAGCACCAGAGTCAGTACCTCAAACGCATCCTTGATGTCGGCCGTGAGCCAGGCTAGACAAACCTGGCATTTTTTGGATGGATCTTCATTCTTATCCAAAGGGTATGAGTAGGTTGCTTTTTTAGGTTCGCTCCAGCGAGGTTGTGAAGAAACATCCGTTTGGGGATCGATGCGCTCAAAATGTTTTAAAATTTTATCAGCGATAAAACTCAAATGGTCTTTTAAAGGCAAGTTTCCGTAAGTATAAAAAAAAGTGTTGCTCGGATGATAATGTCTTTTATGGAAAGCTTTAAGATGTGTATAGGTCAAAGTAGGTATAACTGCCGGATCACCACCCGAATTGAACCTGTATGTCGTTGAAGGGTAGAGGGCATTTAAAATAGACCGGCCCATTACCTGACTGGGCGACGACATGGCGCCTTTCATCTCATTATAGACGACTCCTTTATAAATCAGTTTTACAGAGTCGGAAGATAGCGTATCATCAACTTCCAGTCGATGACCTTCCTGTTTGAAGCTCAGCTCATCGATTTTGGGATAAAAAGCAGAGTCAAGATAAACGTCCATAAGGTTGTAAAAATCTTTGCTGTTCTGGGTGGAAAAAGGATACATGGTCCAGTCCGATGCCGTAAAAGCGTTCATGAAAGTGCTCAAACTCCTGCGCAGCATGGAAAAAAATGGATCACGAACAGGAAATTTATCCGAACCGCATAAGGCCGTGTGTTCCAGGATGTGAGCGACACCGGTAGAATCTGCCGGAACTGTCTTAAAAGCTACGCTGAATGTGTTTTCCTTATCATCATTACTGATGTGGACATGCTTGGCTCCTGTAGCGGTGTGTTCGAGTTCATAAAAATAGAAACCGGTCTCCCTGATTTTTGTAACACGCTGAACATCGTAACCGGCAATGCGGCCGCCGGCGCTAATATCCGGGTTGTTTTGATCAACAGAGGTTTTCATAAATCAGTCCTTTATGGCACTAAGTAAATTCCACGACTTTTGCGAACGATTTTGCCCATCTTGTGAAGCCGAAAAATAATATTGCGAAGCTTTTTTTCTCCAAAACCTGTTCGGACCTGAATTTCGGCAAACCCAACACCTTTTCGGAAACGTTTAATAACATCCAGCGTGATGTCAGCCGAAGTCGCGGCAGATCGGCTGGCTATTGCTCTGCCTTTGGCTGCCTTGGGACCGGAAACCTTTCGGCTCTTACCGGTGGCTGTTGGCTTGATCAGCTTTTCCAATTGATCCATTTTGGCCATCAGTTTGTCAATATCTTTGCGAGTAGGGATGTTGTAGTATTGCATGAAGAATTTCACCATGGCATCAAAACTTACTGATTTTCCCTTTCTCCTCGTCATGTTATTCTCCTTGGACACTAATCAATTGTATTTACAAAGTGAAGTACACCACAGCCTGTAAATTTTAGCAACTTTTCATTATAAAATAGCTAGGTGATTTTATGTTGAGAAGAAAAGGCTTTCATGTTAATCCCTTTCTGATGAAATCGGACAAGAACAACCTGAACACCAAAATGTCAAGCCACTGGCTTAACCTGTATTCTACATAGCAAGTTATAAAGCCGGAATGTTTATGCTCGGCAAATCAATACCTCATGACATTAGTTACGAGTCAATACGGGAACTGACGGCGCTGGGATTGGATGTCACCGTTGCTGAGATTGCCGGGGGAGCGATACTCGGTATTGTGCCGGGTATTGTGGCTTACTTTATAACGCGGAAAATATTTGCAAAAATACGTTCACGAAAAAAGTATGATATATCCCAAAATACTCCTTGCGGCTCATAATGTGCGGCCCAAGAAGCAACTCGGCCAAAATTTTTTGACGGAGCCGACCACCGCAGAGATGATTGTCAGACGCAGCGGAATCTTGCCCGAGGATGTCGTTCTGGAAATCGGGGCCGGTCTCGGTGCCCTTACTATCCCTGTGGCTCGAACCGTTAAGAAGGTCTATGCGGTTGAAAAAGATCGTCAAGTTTTAGATATTCTTAAAACCCAGCTTCTTGTCAATAACCTTTCAAATGTTGTTTTAATGGGGGAAGATATACTTAAGATCGATATTCAGGCGCTGGCTGAAAACATGCGCCGTAAAATCGTCGTCATGGGGAATCTTCCCTACAACATCTCTTCTCAAGTTCTTGTTCAACTTATAACTTCCAGAAGCGTGGTATGCCGGGCCGTTCTCATGTTCCAGAAAGAACTGGCCCAACGCATTACCGCTTACCCCGGCTGCAAGGCATATGGACGACTTACGGTTATGCTGCGGTACTGCAGCGATATAAAAAAAATAGCCGATGTCAAGGCTGCTCTTTTCTTTCCGAAACCCAAAGTCGATTCCGAGGTTCTTGAATTCATTTTTAAATCATCCCCGGAAATATCGGCACATGATGAAACCGTCCTTTTCAAGGTAGTCAAAGCAGGTTTCGGAAACAGAAGAAAAACCCTTAAAAACGCGCTTAGCGCCAGCCAACTCAACATTGATTCCAAGACAGCCGCCCAATTACTGCAACGTTCGGATATTGATCCTGACCGCCGTGCCGAAACTCTAAGCATCGCCGAGTTTGTCAAATTAAGCAACAACCTAATCGAGTCAAACTCGATTAGGTAATATTATTTTTTCTTTTTTGGTTTTACGATAATGACTGCCGCCTTGCTATTGTCCAGGTATTGCCTGGCAAGCGCCGAAACCTCTTCTTTTGTAATCGATGCATAATCCGGCGTTATTGTTCGGCTCCATTCTATCTCCTGAGGATACTGTTTCGAGCCGTTGAGAACCGTATTCAACCAGTAGTTATTCTTGCGCTTCATATCTTTAATGCTGGTGAGTGTTGGAGTCACGGCCCGTCTCAACGCGTCCTGGGAAGCGCCATTTTCAGCAAGATCCGCTATTAATTTCTTTACCACACTAACAACCATATCGACTTCTTCAGGATCGACATGTATCATGATCTGGAAGACGCCATATCCCGGGTAAGCTCGTTTAGGACTGTTAAAAGCATATGCGGAATAGGCTGCTCCCAGTTTTTCCCGGACCTTTTCACGAAGTTCGTCAGAAACGATATCTGCCAGGACAGCAAAACGGCGTGTTCTTCCGATATCCCACAAATCTTCTGATGGGTAGGCGATAACTACAAGGGCCTTGGGTATTTCTGTCTCAACCGGTATCAACAGAGATTGATTAACCGGAAATTGAGGTGAACGTGATGACTTTTCTTTAGATACGCTTGGCTTTTTAGAAAGATTGCCAAGATATGTAGATGCTGTTTTTACTACATTTTCGACATCAAAGTCTCCCACTATCGAAACTTCAATATCTTCCGTTTTCAATGCAGCGTCGAACCACGATCGCACATGTTCAAGGGTCGATCGCTTGAATCCTTTGTAATCAGGAAGACCTAAGCGGCTGTCGCCCCCGGCAAGAAAGCGTTTGCCGGTAAGTTCCATAGCCCCCTCGATGGAACTTGCGAGTCTCTGGTATTGTTGTTTGAAGCGTTCCATGGAAAGAGTATAGGCATCTTCCCGAAAACCCGGATCAACCAGATGGGCGTATAACAACTGAAAAAGCAGGGGCACTTCTTCGGGAACAGTTTTGCCCGTGAAATAAAAGCGGTCTTCCCCAACACTGAAATTGACCGTCGTATTTTTCCCAGCCATGGCCAACTCTATTTCATCCTTGTCGAGTGTGCCGAGTCCGCTTTCATTAATCACCATTGTGGCAAGAGTGGCCAGCCCGGCCTTGTCGGCAGGTTCGGCAGACCGGCCCATACCAAAAGCAAGCTTAACCAAAACTTCATCAGCCTCAAAATCTGTCTTTTTGAGGTTCAGCCGCACCCCGTTTTCAAAGTCAATCTGGACAATTCCAAGATCAGGCAATGCTGATCGATTTACAATCCGGCCTGCTTTTGCAGGTTCGGAAAGATAAGGAAACATCACTGCTTTAGATTCAGGCGGCCTTGATACTGCAACTTTATGGCTACTGTTATAGGTTGCCAGTATCTGCTGCTCAGGTTTTTTGTCCCTGCCGGTCAGATCGGCATTGCCCGTTACAAGGACAAGTCTATGGTTGGGCGACCACGTTTTTTTGAAAGCATCGTGAACATTTTTTAGTGTCAGGGAATTGAGCAACGGTGTAAAAAGTTCTTTTTTCTGTGAAGGCGACATGAAAACCCTGTCGGCGTTCAGTGACCACATTATTCTACGTGCCAGATGCCGGCTGTCGCGTGTCGGAGCCTTTTTAACCGCCTGGTCAAGTTCTGAAAGAATATTCTTTTTCACCCTTTCGAGCTCTGATTTCACAAACCCGTATTCCAATGCCTGTCGTAAGGTTTGTTCGATAAGCGCAAGTGATTTCTCCCAGTTCTCCGGACTGCTCTCGGCAGATATGTCGGCATGTTTAATTTGGTGTAAAAAAACACCGGAACTGACAGCAGCCGAAGTAAAAGGGGTGTTCGGTTCGCCGACCAGTCTGTCCAGCCTGTTCTGAACAATTCGGTCGGCAATGTTTGCCGTCAACAAACTGCTTTGAAGGGCGAGAGAATCCGGCTGCCTTGGAATCTTTTGCATAACTTCAACGCTTATTTGGGTATTGCCGGTTTCCTGTTCAAAATGGTAGAACGATTTTACCCCTTTATGGTGAATTGGTCCTAAGTCGGGCTGTGGTTCGGGAGGTGCCCGGGGGGATAAAGATGAGAATTTATCTTCGATAAGCGACGGCGCCAACTTAACGTCAAAGTCCCCCATCATAACAAGTATCATTTTTTCCGGCCGGTACCATGTATTGTAAAAAGCTTTAAGCTGCATGCTATCGGCATTGCGCAGAACTTTTTCAACACCGATTGGAAGTCTTTTCGATATTTTTGAGTCAGGAAACTCGAACTTCATCGTCGCAACATGGGTTCGATACGACGCTGAATCCCTGGTTCGCTTTTCAGCCAGAACTACCCGCCGCTCTCTGACAACCTCTGACTGTAAGAGAAGCGCACCTTCGGCATAGTCTTGCATTACAACCAGTCCTTGCTCCAGGCTTGCCCGGCTGCTTTCAGGCAGCAGGATATCATAAACGGTTTGATTATAGCCGGTATGAGCATTGGCATCGGGTCCAAATTGCATCCCGATGCTTTGGAAATATTTTACAAGTTCTCCGGGTTTAAAGTTCGTAGAACCGTTAAAAAGCATGTGTTCCAGAAAATGAGCCAGGCCCTGTTGAGAGTTTGCTTCATTTATTGAGCCTGCTTGGACATTCAGGTGCATACTCACCCTGCCTTCGGGCTTATGATTTTCCAGTAATACATACCTGAATCCATTCTTCAGTGTTCCAAATACAACGGCAGGGTCCGGCAGAAGATCGCTCTTTTCATGGGGCCATGCATTTAAATCGTCGATTTTTTCAGAAGCAGCGGCGGCATTGGAAAGATGGGTGGGGGAATTTTGAAAGAAAACGCTGCTGCCGGCGTTGCCGGCACCTTGTTTGCCGGAGAAAAAAAATAATGCAGTACCTATAATTGCAGCCCACGTGCAAAACCTTAGGATAAAAGGGCCAAATCGTTCTTTGGACATAATTTTACTCCTGCCATCACGAATATATCTATTCCTTTTTGCGAAACCGTAATAGATAATATAAAACAAGTCATGGAAATGGCAATATCTCCGGAAACGATTTTCGATGAGAAATAAAAAGCCTTCAGTCTGCTCGCTCAAAATATTAAACAGACTGAAGGCTTTTTAAGGGCTGCAAAAGCGGTCGTCGCAAGAATACCAAGCATAGAACCCTAACCGAGTCAAAACTCAATTAGGTGTTATCCGTTATTGGTTTTAGGTAAAATATAAACGGAATGTCTTCAGATACCGGCGACTACTTCTTCACATAAAGGCCGCGCGACTTTGCAGCGATCATACCTTTGTTTGAAAGCTTGTAAAGCGCGTTGCTAAGCTGTCTGGGATTAAGTTTTGTTTTCTCTTTCAGTGCAGCGACACTAATGCCTTTACGGGCTTTTTTAATAGCGCCAAAGACGGTGTCCAGAACAGTAGCTTTTGTCTTTGCTGCCGCTTTTTTTGCAGGAGCCTTTTTCTTCGCCACGGCTTTTTTCGCGGGCGCCTTTTTCTTCGCCACGGCTTTTTTCGCGGGAGCCTTTTTCTTCGCCACGGCTTTTTTCGCGGGCGCCTTTTTCTTCGCCACGGCTTTTTTCGCGGGAGCCTTTTTCTTCGCCACGGCTTTTTTCGCGGGCGCCTTTTTCTTCGCCACGGCTTTTTTCGCGGGAGCCTTTTTCTTCGCCACGGCTTTTTTCGCGGGCGCCTTTTTCTTCGCCACGGCTTTTTTTGCAGGAGCTGCTTTGGGGGCTTTAAGTTTATCTAACTGTTTTGTGATTTTATCTACCTGTTTGGAAAGAGCTGCCAGTGACTTAGTCACGGTATTTAATTGCACTTTTAATTTCTTCATTTACATTTACCTCCTTAATCGGTTGATATTCTTCACAACAACAATGCTTCACTCTAAATGCTATTTTATGGAATGTCAACCACATCTGCAATTAAAATGCGATTCTTACTACTTGTTAGTACAGGAATTCCCTTTGTTGAGAATGCTGGAGGTTCGCCGGAGACGGATAGTATAAAATCGTAGATTGATTTTATGATTTGTTGACAAAAGCTCACCCATGTGAAAGAAAATCTTGCCCAGTTTGAGTCTTTATTTTTCATGATCGCGGTTTTTCATAGTTTAAAGTTATTATAAGAAGATGAAAATCAATTCTAATATTCCTTATCACGAAGCACTAAATCCTTCTCAACTGGAAGCGGTCAACTTCAACAAAGGGCCGCTGCTGGTGATTGCCGGCGCCGGCAGCGGGAAGACCAGAGCGCTTACTTACAGGGTTGCTCGTCTTGTGGAAAAGGACGTTGCGCCGGGTTCTATTCTTCTTTTGACATTTACCCGCAAAGCATCGTTTGAGATGTTGAAACGAGCTGCGCTGCTTTTAGACAATCGATGCGAAAGGGTTGCGGGGGGAACATTTCATTCCTTCGCCAATACGGTGTTGCGAAAATATGCACCAAATGTTGGGTTTAATCCCGATTACTCTATTCTCGACCGTGCTGATTCAGAAAGCCTGATCAGCATGTTGAGAAAAGAGATGACTTTCGTTGCCGGGCACAGGTCCTTTCCCAGGAAGCAGACCCTGGCGAATATTTTTGGACGGGCTGTCAATAAAGCTTTGCCGATTGAACTTGTCATTTTAAATGACTACCCGCATTTTGCTCACCATACTGAAGCAATAATAGCGATTTCCAATGACTACAAAAGACACAAAGCCGAGCATTCTTTTTTCGATTATGATGACCTTCTTGTTTATTTGAAAACCCTTCTTAAAGATCATTCCGACATTTGCCGCAGCATCTCTTCTACCTATCGCTATTTAATGATCGATGAATATCAAGATACCAATTTAATCCAGGCCGAAATCATACGCCTGTTGGCCGCCAGTCATCAGAATGTTATGGTGGTTGGTGACGATTCCCAGAGCATCTATGCTTTCCGAGGCGCCAATTTTAAAAATATCATGAATTTCCCTAAAATATTTCCCGGCACTCATATCATCAGGCTCGAAGAAAACTATCGCAGTACTCAACCCATCTTAAACCTTACCAATGTGATTATTGCGCAGGCCACGGAAAAATATTCCAAAACTCTTTTTACTCGCAGATCCGGAGGGTCTTTACCGGTACTTGTCAGTGCCGGCAATGAAAACAGCCAGGCGCGTTTTGTGGCTGAAGAAATTCGTGAGCTGAATCAAAGCGGTGTACCCTTGGGTCAGATTGCAGTTCTTTTCCGGGCAAATTTTCATTCTTTTGACCTTGAGATTGAGCTCAGCCGTGACGGTATTCCGTTTGCAAAAACAGGTGGTTTCAAATTCACCGAATCCGCACATATAAAAGATGTTTTGGCCCATCTTAAGGTGTTGTGCAACCCATACGACAGAATCAGCTGGTATCGAATACTCCTGCTGCTGAGCCGCATAGGCCCCAAGACCGCTCAGAATATCTATGCAGCGATATTGGCTGAACAGGAAGGATATAAAGGGCTTTTCACAGTTAAAGCCAAAAACATCCTGACCGGGGACTTTCAACGGTTAAAGTATCTTTTTGAGTTTCTCGATTCTAAGACCATGTCCGTAGCTCAAACAGGTGAGGCAGTCTTAAATTACTACACACCTATTTTGAAAGATAAATATGACGACCATCCCAAAAGAACAAAGGATCTTGAACATCTTTTGACCATAATGGAACGATACCTGAATATCGAATCATTTTTAACTGATATGGCCCTTGAACCACCCAGCACCAGCATTAACAACTCTCTTTCGCTGGATGACCCGGGTGATGGCCGCTTAATCCTTTCCACCGTACACTCGGCCAAAGGTCTCGAATGGCACACTGTTTTTATCATTTGGGCCTTAGACGGCCGCTTCCCCTCAATACACGCTTTGCACAGTTCGGAAGATTTCGAAGAAGAATTAAGGCTTATGTATGTTGCCGCCACACGGGCCAGGGAGAATCTGTTCTTTATCTATCCAGGCCAGGTTTACGACAGAACCTCGGGCATGGTCCTGAGCCGTCCTTCCAGTTTTATCGCTGATATACCGGACAACATCCTCGCCCGTATTTCTCATGAACAATAGCACGACAGGTACTTTTGCTAAATTAATATGTAACTTGGGCCTTGATATGTCCGCCCGGAAATTATATATTTAATAAATACTGCAAAGAAATTTTAATTTTTTGATGGCGGAGGTTGAGATGATTATCGGAATTCTAAAAGAAATCAAAACCGAAGAACATCGTGTTGCCATGACCCCGGCCGGGGTGGAGGTAATGCAGCAAAACGGGCATACGGTGCTGGTGGAGAAAAATGCCGGCAGGGACAGCGGGTTCACAAACCCATCTTATGACAAAGCCGGCGCTGAAATTGTAAATACGCCCGCTGAAATTTATAAACGCTGTGGCATGGTGATGCATGTCAAGGAACCCTTGCCTTCCGAATATGAGCTCATCAAAAAGGACCAGATCATATTCACCTATCTGCACCTGGCTGCATTAGAAGAGTTGACAAAAGTCCTTATTAAAAGCGGTAGTATCAATATTGCCTATGAAACCATTCAAAAGGCCGACGGCTCTTTGCCGCTTCTGACCCCTATGAGCGAAGTGGCGGGACGCATGGCCGTCCAGCAGGGAGCCAAGTACTTGGAGATGGCCCAAGGCGGCAGGGGTATTCTGCTGGGAGGCGTCCCGGGAGTAAGCCCGGGCACGGTGGTCATTATCGGCGGCGGGGTCGTTGGCATCCAGGCAGCCAAGATGGCTTGCGGCTTGGGAGCCAAGGTTTATGTGCTCGACACCAACATTGAGCGACTGCGCTACCTGAGTGATGTAATGCCCCGGAACTGCTTTCCTATAATGTCTGATCCGGCGATTCTTCGCGAACTATTAAAAAAAGCCGATTTAGTCGTTGGGGCTGTACTCATTGTCGGCGCCCAAGCTCCCAAAATTATAACCCGCGATATGTTGAAAACCATGAAAAAAGGTGCCGTGATCGTGGATGTCGCCATTGATCAGGGCGGCTGCTTCGAAACCTCACGGCCGACCACCCACAATGATCCGATTTATGACGTTGACGGGATTGTGCATTACTGCGTGGCCAACATGCCGGGTGGTGTCGCCAAAACATCCACCATGGCTCTTACCAATGCGACGTTGCCGTATGCTCTTGAAATTGCGGACAAAGGCTGGAAAAAAGCGTTTAGAGAAAACCCTGAAATCAAGCTGGGTGCCAATGTGGTCAAAGGTAAAGTCACTTATAAAGGCGTTGCCGACGCATTCGGCCTAAAATATGTCCCCATCGACAGTTTGTTGTAATCAAAGAGCTTGTAGGAGAGAAATTAAGATTCCGCTTCAGCGGAGATGCTGGATGCTGGATGCTGGATACTGGATACTGGAATCGGATTGCCGTTAAAACTGCCTTTTTTCTATATGCTAAACCATTCTTAAAGGAGGAAACCTTTGGATACGCCGCTTATATGGGCAGAAATTGATTTGAAAGCCATAGCGCAAAACGTGCGTGCCCTACGTCGTATCACCAATTCTGAGGCCCGCTTGATGGCGGTTGTCAAAGCCAATGCATACGGACACGGAGTTATAGAGGTTGCCCGCAGGGCTTTAGAGAGCGGCGCGGATGTTCTGGGTGTGGCCCGCTTAAACGAAGGCATTGAGCTCAGAAAAGCAGGTTTTGATGCACCGACTCTGATTTTCGGCTATACTCCGCCTGCGCTTGCCAAGAAGCTGCTCGAATTTGATCTGACTCAAACAGTCTGGTCGTATCAAACCGCTGCGGCGCTTTCAGATGCGGTTGCAGCGAGAAAAGCACTGAAGGTGCACCTCAAGGTCGACTCCGGCATGGGAAGACTCGGCCTGCTGCCGGACTGCTGCAGACTGCCGGCGCTGGATGCACATTCAACAGCAAAGGCCCTCGGCGAAGTTGAAGCGATCGCATCTCTTGCCGGTCTCCAGTTAGAAGGCGTCTATACACATTTTGCCGCGGCCGATAGCGCTGACAAGTCATATGCCGGCAAGCAGTTTGAAATATTTGCAGAATTTTTAGATGAAATCCGCAAAGCCGGTCTGGATATCCCCGTATGCCACGCTGCCAACAGCGCAGCGATTATCGACATGCCTGAAACTCACCTTGACATGGTGCGCGCCGGCATCTCAATCTATGGACTCTATCCCTCTGATGAAGTTGACAAGGATCGTATTGCACTGCAGCCGGCCATGGCTCTAAAATCCAGAGTGGTTCACCTGAAAAAGGTCCCTGCCGGCTTCAAAGTCAGCTATGGCATGACTCACGAAACCTCAAAGCCCACAACCATAGCCTCGGTACCGGTCGGTTATGCCGACGGCTTCAGCCGGCTGCTTTCTTCCCGGGGCCATATGCTGGTCGGTGGGCGCCGGGCGCCCATCCTCGGCCGGGTTTGTATGGATACGACCATGCTGGATGTAGGGCATGTCCCCGGCATCGATCTCGAGGATGAGGTGGTAATCTTAGGTCGGCAGCAGAATGCATCCATTACCGCAGATGAAATTGCCGCATCTCTCGATACCATCAATTATGAAATCGTATCCTCTTTAACCGCCCGCATACCCAGAATTTATTTAAAATAACCAGGGCAACCTACTGATGAATTTATTGAAGAACCCTGCTGCAAGCTGCAGGGTTCTTCGACTGTAAGGAATTCTATTAATTTCTTGATTCGCTCGCTAACCCCGCAGCAAGCTGCGGGGTTAGCGCTCGCTGTGCAGTTCAACTATGTTAGGGGTCGGGGAGTCTTCTCATATGGTCGCTTCATGGATGATCTTTTTTTAAACCGTGTGAACTCGCGTATAAGGGCTCGTAAAGAAAGAACAGAGGCTTTTCTCACAAAAAAACAACAGGTTTGCTTTACGATGGGCAATCGTTTGCTATGAAACAATTGCGGCATACGTCTGTTCTTTCTAACGGATCCCTAATACACTCAAACAGCACCCGCTTTAAAAAAAGATCATCCATTCCGCTGACAGATAAT
>JACKQG010000513.1_pt1 | contig 56453 bp, 52 predicted proteins | sample 8237621 | NCBI WGS metagenome assembly JACKQG01 (sample SAMN15677084, study PRJNA649215) | marine metagenome | biome: marine; feature: Black Sea; material: saline water; isolation source: suspended particulate matter (SPM) from the Black Sea western gyre | collected 2013-06-09/2013-06-10 | depth... | reverse complement strand
CCAACTAGATTGTGAAAGCTTAACAGAATGCTGGCGGGCTAAAAATATACCTTTATTAGTGTCTTTAATTTGCCCCCCTGAACAGTACAGTATTTTAGTAATAGATAGCGAGGCAGTACAGTTTGTCATAAAGATTTATGGGCGTAGCGAATGCGGGTTATGTATGGAGCTATTATCTGCCCCTGGCCTTCAGGGTATAAGCCCGTCCCTGGGCAAGCACCCTTCTCGGCCCTAAGCTACACGGACGTAGCGAATGCAGATATTGCAGGAGCAAATATCTGCCCCTGGCCTTCAGGGCATAAGCCCGTCCCTGGGCAAAAAAAAACCCTCGCGCTTTCGCTTGAGGGCTATAAAATAGGTATCGAGGGGGATGTTGATTGATACCTTTGAGAAGCTCTATTTCCAGAACGGTTTCTGTGTCTCAAGTAAAACCTGCTCTGCATTTAATCCAAGGTCTGCCAGCTGACGACTATCCAGCCCGCTCAGTTGCCTACGCTGATGGTGACGCTCTATCCATACCTGAATAAAAGAGGATACTGCCGACAACCTCAGCAACCAGGAAAAAACATCTGCTTTTTTCTGTAATATGAATGTAGCCACAACAAGACCTCCTTAAAAAACGATACGATTACGATGAGTAAAGAATAGCGGGCAATCTGTCACTATAACAGTTACAATTATCTATAAATATTACCGATACAGTTTTAGGATTGTTATGGATGCTAGCCCCAGGCAGCAGCAAGACAACTTTAAATACGACCAGGTCTCGAGCTATGTAATGACGCTTATTGACAAGGGTACGTTGAAAGCTGGCGATCGCGCGCCCTCTTTACGCAAATTAAGCAACACCCTCAAGGTCAGCATCTCCACCATCAGCCAGGCCTACCTGTCTCTGGAAGACAAGGGCGTACTCAAGGCTCGCCCCCAGTCTGGTTTTTATGTGAGCGCGCATCACGACCAGTCCATCAAAACACCCAAGCCCATCATTTCAGCCAACTGTCAGCCACGCAAGGTTCGTTTCGGGCAACTGTTTGAAGAAGTTTTCGCAATTTCTAATAATCCCAGGATTGCCCCTTTTGCCGCAGCCAGACCTTCCATGGAACTGATGCCAGAAAAAGCACTAATCCGGGAAACGCGAAGTGTACTGAGCCGATTTCCAGCAACCAGTCTGGATTACTGCTTTCCTCCCGGCCACGATAGGCTGCGCTCACAGATCGCACTACGCTATGCAGATCAGGGGCTTAGCCTGTCGGCGGATGATGTAATCATTACATCGGGAGCGACCGAAGCGCTATCACTGGCGCTGCATACCGTCGCCCGCCGTGGCGATATTATTGCAGTGGAGTCACCCACCTACTTCTCGGTACTAAGATTGATTGAAAAGCTGGGCATGCTGGCACTCGAAATCGACAGCGACCCCGAGACCGGCATCAATCTGGAATCGCTCGAATATGCGCTGGACACGATGGATATCACGGCGATGCTGCTGGTACCCAATTTTAACAACCCAACCGGCTCCCTGATGCCGGAAGCGAATAAAAAACGCCTGATGGAAATCCTCAACACGCAACAGATTCCACTGATTGAAGATGACGTATATGGCGATCTGTACTTTGGCGATACACGCCCCGGCATTATGAAAAATTACGATAGCGAAAATCGGGTGCTGTCCTGCTCTTCTTTTTCCAAAACGCTGGCTCCGGGTTTTCGCATGGGCTGGATTCTCGCCGGACGCTACCATGAAAAACTGCTGGAATGGAAACAGGCCACCTCTTCTGCCTCACCCTCCCTGCAGCAGCTCGCTACGGCTGAGTTTCTGCAAAGCGGCCAGTACGAACGTCATCTGGTTAGATTACGCAAAGCCTTTCGCGAACAGGTGGCAAAAGCCCGTTTTATGATCGCGCGCCTGTTCCCCGAAGGCACCCGGATTTCGGCTCCACAGGGAGGCTTTGTGCTGTGGGTGGAGCTACCCCGCCATATCGACTGTTTTGAGGTCTACACCCAGGCTCTGGAAAAGAATATTGGCATTACTCCCGGGATGCTGTTTTCAGCCACCCGTAAGTTTAAAAATTATATCCGGATTAACTGTGGTAACCCCTGGAATCAGGAACTGGAGCTGGCGCTGGAGGAACTCGCCAGCGTGATTAAAAATATAAAATCTTGACCTGGGTTAATTGTAGTTAACAACAGCCTGTGATAATGTCTTTGGGCCGGTAAAACAGGCCCTGTTACGGGGATTCCAGGTAGTAAATTACAGGCCATAAAACGATCCATCAGGAAAAACGGATTACCAGCCCTATCAATCCGGCTAAAGGTTTGATTTCAGGGCTTAATAAATATACACATCCAAATTTCCCTCACCCCGAAACGGCTGAACGCATGGATCGTAACAACACAAAAATATAAAAATATCACTCAGGAGCTGGCTAATGATACCCATCGAAGAATTCAAAGTAGAAAACAAGGAAATACGCGATTTATGTAATATTCTCGGCATCTCGCTGAATCAGTACACGCTCAGGCACAATACCATCGTGTGTGAACTACTGGAAAGATTTACCTCTCAGGTCATGGCTCATCTGGCCCACGAAGATCGTTCCGTATATCAGGACCTGCTGAAACAACACACCTCTGATGCAAAGAAAATTGCGGATAAATTTCTTGGCAACACCCTTGAGTTAAGAAGAATTTTTAATGAGTACAACCGAGGCTGGTGTCGCAAGCCACACAAAGAACAGGATCACGCCCGGTATGTGGATGAATCGTCGGAAATTTTCCGACTGGTCTGCGAAAGACTGAATTTCGAAGAAGAAAAGATATTCCCACTGCTGGTAGATAACGAGTCTTAAATCTACCGGCCACAGCAACGCTTATATTTAACCCCGCTGCCACAGGGACAGCCTTCATTGCTTCCCGGCTTGCGGGGCTTATGGGAAAGCGGCAGGTGTTTTCCGCAGGTATACCACCAGCGCCCCTGCTGGTACACAAACTCACTTCTTTCATGCAACCCGTCCAGTCTGCCATTCCGCAGAAAACCCGCTTCAAATTCAACCATTGCCGAATTGTCCTGCTCAAGCTGGTCTAAAATGTCGAGCCTTACCCATTTGATCGCATCATCCATTTGTAATCCTGCTGGGCAATAATCCACATGCCAGGTTTCGATGATATAATCCTGCCGCTTTAGTGCAAAGGCAGTATATCTGGAGCGCATCAGTTGCTGAGCGTTTCCAGCGTTGTGCTGATGTGATATAAAACGACCACAGCAACGATCGTAACGATCACCGGATTGACACGGACAGTCCATATTATTTTTCTCAATCGTCTACAGGGAACCTCATATTATCATGTCACAGGCACTGGACATATTAAGCAACCGCTTTGGATACCAGAGCTTCCGCTTCCAGCAACAGGAAATCATTGAAACCCTGATCAGTGGTCAGGATGCTCTCGTGCTGATGCCCACCGGCGGAGGCAAATCGGTCTGCTACCAGATTCCGGCGATTGCACGTAAAGGGGTAGGCATCGTCATCTCCCCGCTGATTGCATTAATGCAGGATCAGGTTGACGCCCTTGAGCAAAATGGGGTCAAAGCCACCTTTTTAAACTCGACCCAGACTAACGCACAACAGCAACAGGTTAGACAGCAACTGATCGATAGTACTATCGACCTGCTGTATGTAGCTCCCGAACGCGCCATGACGGAAGATTTTTTGCAGCTGCTAGGGCAATGCGAAATTGCCCTTTTTGCCATCGATGAAGCCCACTGTGTTTCACAGTGGGGACACGACTTTCGGCGCGACTATCAGAACCTTTACCGCCTGCATGACCTGTTTCCAGAGGTCCCACGGATTGCCTTAACGGCGACGGCGGATCAGCGTACTCGGTTTGAAATTGAGCAACAGCTGAATCTGCAACAGGCGCGCAAGTTTGTACATAGCTTTGACCGCCCTAATATTTTTTACCAGATTAGTGAAGGCCAGAACAACCGGCAGCGACTCTGGAACTTTATCAGCCGTAAACACGCCCAGGACTCCGGCATCGTGTATTGCCTGTCACGTAAGCAGGTGGAAAGCACTGCCGACTGGCTAGTGTCCAAAGGGCGTACCGCGCTGCCCTATCATGCTGGACTGGATAAACAGATCAGAGCCGATAATCAGCGCCAGTTCCTGCAACAGGAAAACGTCATTATTGTTGCTACCATTGCTTTTGGTATGGGCATAGACAAGCCTGATGTACGTTTTGTTGCGCACCTTAATCTACCCAAAAATATCGAATCGTATTATCAGGAAACCGGCCGTGCCGGGCGCGATGGTCAACCCGCTAACGCCTGGCTGGCGTATGGCCTGCAGGATATCATCACCCTGCGCCAGATGTCTCAGGACAGCGATGCCTCGGAGAGTCACAAGCGTAACCTGCACCATAAACTGGAAGCCATGCTCGGGCTGTGCGAACAGACACGCTGCCGTCGACAGACCATTCTCAATTACTTTGATGAAGCCATGGACAAGCCCTGTGGGCATTGTGACAACTGTGTTTCACCTCCGCAAACCTGGGATGCGACAGAAGCTTCTCGGATGGCGCTGTCCTGTGTCTATCGAACCGGTCAGCGCTTCGGGGTTAATTATCTGATTGATGTCCTGCTTGGCAAAGTTCACAGCAGAATAAGCCAGAACGGGCATGATCGTGTCAGCACCTTTGGCATTGGCACGTCTTTATCCAGTGCGGAATGGCATAGCATTTACCGCCAGCTGATTGCCCTCGGTTACATCCGCAGCGACGCCGAAAGTCATGGCGCAATACAGCTCACCAGCCACTGTAAAGCGCTGCTGAAAGGTGATGAAACACTACTGTTGCGCAAGGTTGCAGAAAAGGCTGAAGCCGAAAAGACGGCGCACGGGAAAACCTCAAAATCCAGAGTGCGTATCGCCGATCAACCGCTGTTCGATGCTCTGCGAGAACAGCGCAGGCTGCTGGCGGAAAAGCAGGGGGTTCCTCCTTTCGTCATTCTGCACGATAAAACACTACAGGAACTAAGCCTACATCGTCCGACGTCTGCGGCGCAGTTACAGACTATCTCCGGCATCGGTGCCAGAAAACTGGAGCTGTATGGAAGCGAAATCCTGGATATCATCGCCCGCTTTCCGCTGGATCAAACACTCGACAACAATTTAACCAATACGGTGAATGAAACCCTGCAGCTGTTCCTGCAAAATAACCGGCCCGAACAGATCGCCGAACTCAGGGAGCTGTCGATCAATACCATCTATAACCATCTGAGTGCCGCAATAGAACTCGATCTGGTCAAGCTGGAGGATGTTATACCACTCAACAAATCCGAAACTGAACAGCTTATCTACGCTATCGAGCTGGCTCAGGGTGAGGAGGTTTTCCGCATGAAAAACGTCTATGAATCGCTGCAGGAAAAGTACGACTACAGCATTTTAAACTGCGTAAAAGCCAGCATGGGTGTGGACTGAGCAAGCGCCCTGCTATCGATGGATAAAAAACCGTAGCGGCCGAATAAAGCAATCTACTTCAGGATGTTACAGGCTCCTGGTTCAGCAGTTAAACTCACCTGCAATTCGCATCTGACGATTACGCCCGTTTTCGCCGGGAAAGCCACTAAACATGGCTTCCAGCATTTCATCGAACACTTCAACGATCACCGAGCAACTACCCAGACTTTTGGTACGCCCTTCATACACTTTCTGCACCTTGCCAGACTTAAGAGATTTGGCGACGACTATATCCATCGCGATCGCCCGGTTATACACGGTCGAGGTACTATTCACTGCCCCGACCACACCGTAGGTTGGCATCCGGTAACTGCTCGCGGTGTAGCTGGTATTACCCGTCGTCGTGTTGATAGTACCTGATGAGTAACTCGCGCCTCCGCCGGTCTGGCCGAATATCGGAGTTGTTATATTGGAGGTCTTGCCATGGTCGATGCCGTAGGCCACCAGCGCGATAAAATCTGCCTGATCAGCATCCTGTACTACCTGATAACCAACGTGCGCCAATCTACCCTCAAACTTCTGCTTATAGGCTGCGAACTCCAGAGAGTCATTCACGTCCGCATTCGACGCTACCACGCTAATGCTACCTTGCGCATTGTAATCTGCGGTATAGAAAGCCGTACTGTCCGTTTCTAGCTGCATCGATGCGCAGCCGTTTAGCAGCAGTACCGGAACGCTTAATAGTATCAATTTAGTAAAATTCATCGGTGTGCCTCTTCTATCAACCTATTATTCAAGACCAGTTTCTCCCCGTGCAAGTTCCTTCACACCGGTTACACCTGCAGAGTGCCACTAAGCCGAAAGCTGTTCAAAATCACTGCGTAACTGCTCGATTTGTTCGCTGATTTCAAACCACTCCATTTCCAGATCCTCCAGTTGACGCTTATTGTCGGCCTGGCTAAACAACAGTTGTTGCAGTCGTTCCTTGTTGGCATCGTCATAGGTAGTCGAGTCCGCTAACTGCGCTTCGGCCTCGGTCTGTTTTTGTTCAATTTTTTCGATCGCCCGTTCCAGCCTGGTTTGCCGACTGATCTGCGGCTGTATGGTTTTACGAAATTCCGCCTCGCGCTTTTTTTGCTCCTTGCGATCCAGTACCGGTGTCTTGTTTAATCCCGCTGGCTCATCCTTCTGTCCACGTCGCTCCGCCAGCCAGCGCGGATAATCATCCACTTCCTGCTGAAAGGTCTGTACCTTTCCAGAATCCACCAGCAATAGATCATCACACACCGTGCGTAATAAATGGCGATCATGCGAGACCAGTATCACGCTACCGGCAAACTCCTGTAGCGCATTATTCAGCGCCAGACGCATTTCCAGGTCGAGATGATTGGTCGGCTCATCCAGCAGCAGTAGATTGGGCTTTTGCCAGATCAGCAGGGCCAGCACCAGACGTGCTTTTTCTCCACCAGAAAAAGGCCCGACCGGTTCCAGCACCTTATCACCCTGAAAATTAAATCCACCCAGAAACGAACGCATCAGCTTTTCCTGCGCCTTGCTATCGATACGCTGCAGATGTAACAACGCGGACGCATTCGAATCCAGCTGTTCCAGCTGATGCTGGGCGAAATAACCAACTTTCAGATCCTTGGCACGTTCAATCACGCCTTTTTGCGGCTCGATTTCGCCTGCAATCAATTTGATCAGGGTCGACTTACCCGCACCGTTCAGGCCGAGTAGACCGATGCGCTCACCCGGCAGCAGGGTTAGATTGACCTTGTCCAGAATCCTGACCTCAGCATAACCCGCCGACACTTCATCGATACGCATCAGGAAACTCGGCAGTACATCGGGCTCGGCAAATTCAAAGTTAAACGGAGAATCAACATGCGCCGGTGCAATCAGCGCCATTCTCTCGAGTGCCTTGACCCGGCTCTGCGCCTGCTTTGCCTTGCTCGCCTTGGCCTTGAAACGATCGACGAAGGACTGCATATGCTTGATGGTTTTTTGCTGCTTTTCGAAACTGCTTTGCTGCTGCCCCAGACGCTCCGCACGTAATCGTTCAAACGCCGAATAATTACCCCGATACAGCTGGATATGCTGTTGCTCAACATGCGCAATACTGGTCACTACCGAGTCCAGAAAATCACGATCGTGTGAAATCATGATCAGGGTGCCGGGGTAACGTTTCAGCCATTGCTCGAGCCAGATCACAGCATCCAGATCGAGGTGATTGGTCGGCTCATCCAGCAACAGCAGTTCGGAACGGCACATCAGCGCACTCGCCAGATTCAGACGCATGCGCCAACCACCGGAAAAATCACTCATCGGGCGCTGCATATCGGCTTCACTGAAGCTAAGACCGGTTAACAGGCGCGCCGCTCGGCTGTAGGCCTGATAGCCATCGATCTCTTCGAGCCTGATATGGCAGGCGGATATCTCATCACCATCCGCAGCTTGCTCCGCTTTTAGCAAACGCTGCTGAAGAGCACGCAATTCGTGATCGCCATCCATCACCACTTCGATGGCAGCACGATTAGAAGCCTCTGACTGCTGCGCCACATGCGCCACTACCCACTCGGGGCTGAGATAAAAATCACCTTCATCCGGGTGTAATTCACCCAGGATAAGACTCAATAAAGAGGATTTTCCACAGCCGTTGGCACCGGTCAGCCCCAGCTTATTGCCTGCCGTAATACTCAGGGTAACGTCTTCGAACAGTAGCAGAGCGCCTCTGCGTAAGGACAGTTTTTCAAGTTTTAACATTGTTATTCCAGCTAAAAGTCATTAGTAAAGAAAGAATGGTGTAACCGCCTGCCTGAATACTTTCATGATGAGAGCCTTACACGAAAGATCTTTGTCCTGACCCTGCGTTAAAACCACCTTAGATACTCATTGACTCTGCGTAAACGATGTTTTCCATGCGTTTTTTGCCTGCGCCTCTGAACAAAATCTTCATCCAGGCAAAGGCCTCATGTTACCATTCCCGGTTTTCATCCCTGAATGAATCAACACCCATGAATATCGAAGATTATTTTCTCACGCAAAACTCAACGCTTTCTTTCACGCGCCAGCAGGCCAGTGATTTTGCAAAAAAAGTGGCGGGGGATTTTAACCCGATCCACGATACAGACTCCAAGCGATTTTGCGTACCGGGCGATCTTTTATTTTCAGCGATTATTCATCTGTATGGTCTGCGTCAGAAAATGATCTTCAATTTTTCCGGCATGGTCGGTGATGATACCCGGCTCATACTGCCGGACTGTGATACAGAACATCTGGCTATTATGGATGAAAAAGAAAAAAAATATCTGGCGATTGAATGTAGCGGCAAGTCTACCAGTCATGCGGGACTCATCAATTCACTCACTAAAAGTTACGTAGAATTTTCCAGCCAGGCATTTCCGCACATTATTGTGCCACTGATGGCCGAAAAAAATGTGATGATCAATACTGAACGACCACTCATCATCTATGAAAGCATGAGCTTCGAGCTGGATACCCTGGATATTCAACACATCCATCTTGAGCTGTTTCACAACTCGCTGCAGGTGAACGGAAAGCGTGGCAGTATCAACCTCGAATATAACCTGCTGAGTGATGGACAGAAAGTTGGCCGTGGCTGCAAACGCATGGTATTAAGTGGATTAAGGGATTTTGATAAGGCCAGTATCGAGGCACTGGTTGAAACCTATGCAAAAAGGAAGGATGAATTCGGGAAGCTCTGATCAGATTACGGGGTTGGTTCCATCGCTTACACGCATATTGTGTAGAGAATCCAGTATCTGATGACTTAATTCGCGTAATTGCCGGCCTGTCGATTGCTGCGAAACAACATCCCCCTGCTCCATCTGGAGTGCTATCTGCTGGCATAACACATGAATTCTGGCATGATCCGCAACCATCTGCTGATAATCCTGTGGGGTCCTGAATAACCCGGCACCCTCGCTATCCAGCCACTGACCAAATTGACAGGAATGCGCGTCTGCAAGCCTGGGAGGCAGATTCGCCGCAGCATTGGCATTCATCGCATTTAATACTTTTGTCACAAAGCCATGATGTTCAACCGCCTTCATTAATATCGCGTTCGTGACATCATTGACCTGTTTCTGACGGATATTCTGCCACTCAGGCACCTGCTTAAAATGCCGCATCCAGCCAGCGAAATCAGCCGCCGGCATCGGCCGCGCGATGCCATAACCCTGCCCTAGCTCACAGCCTATATTCAGCAACCGACTGCCATGACGCACCGTTTCCACCCCTTCAGCGATCACGCTACGCCCAAATACACGCGCTAAACTGAGGATACCTTCTACGATCGCCATATCATCCGGGTCATCCAGCAGATTGCGAATAAAACTCTGGTCGATCTTCAAGGTGTGTGCCGGTAACTGTTTCAGATAGCTCAGCGATGAATAACCCGTACCAAAATCATCCAGCGCAAACAGGATTCCCAGCTCTGCACACTGGCGGATAATCTGACTCACATGCTGGATATCATGCAGCGCTGCCGTTTCCAGTATTTCCAGCTCCAGCTGGGCCGGAGATATATCAGGATATTTATCCAGCAAGGATGACAGCGACTTCACAAAGTCTTCCTGGCGCAGCTGCAGGGCGGCAATATTGACACTGATTTTTGTCTGGATAGCATCCTGCTTCCAGCGCTGTAACTGCTGCATGGCCTGCTCTAGTACCCACTTGCCCAGCGCCACAATCAGCGGGTTGTTCTCTATCGCGGGTAGAAATTCGATCGGGCTCAGCAAGCCGCGCACAGGGTGATTCCAGCGAATCAGAGCCTCGGCCCCGACCACTTCAGCGCTCAGCATATTGACCTGAGGCTGGTAATACAAAACGAATTCATTGTTGTTGATCGCAGACTCAATCTCCATATGCAGATGATGAATTTTATTCGCCATCTGCTCTTCATTCGGATCAAAGTAACAGTAGCGATTCTTACCCTGTTTTTTAGCCCTATACATGGCCTGATCGGCATGTCTTAAAAGCGAATCCGGTTCCGCATCATCCAGCGGATAAACGCTGATGCCGATACTTGCAGAAACCCTCACCTTCTCGCCCGAGCTCAGCAGACAGGGTCTGGCCACTTCGTCCAGCACCCTGCTAATGGTCTGATCCAGCTCAGACTGTCCGCGCAGGTTGAGCAGTAGTAACACAAACTCATCGCCGCCCAGACGCGCAACCGAATCAGCCTTGCGCACCACCTGCTTCAAACGCGCAGCCACTTCGATCAGCACCTCATCACCGGCCGTGTGCCCATGCGCATCATTGATCGCTTTAAAGCCGTCTAGATCCAGGTAACAAACAGCAAGCTGTTTCTTATCGCGCGCATTCAGGCTAATCGCCTGCTGGATACGATCACGTAATAACACCCGGTTTGGCAGACCGGTGAGGGCATCGTTGAAGGCGACAAACTCAAGCGCCTGCTCCTGCTCCTTCAGATAACTGATATCGGCAAACACGGCAACATAATGGGTCAACTCACCCGCTGCATTATGAACTTTATCGATACTCAAGCGCTCGGTATAAAGCTCCCCGCTTTTTTTACGGTTGACGATTACTCCCTGCCAGTGACCATCACGACCCAGCGTCTCCCACATTTGGCGGAAGTAATCCTCTGTCTGTTGTCCCGAATTTAACACCCGTGGGTTTTGACCGGACAATTCTGTTTTGGCATAACCGGTCAGGCTCAGGCAGGCGGGATTGGCATCGATTATCCGGTTTTCCACATCGGTAATCAGTATCCCTTCCTGCGAATAAGTGAATACACTGGCGGCCAGTCGCCGCTCTTCATCCGCACGGTAACGCTCCGTAATGTCATGTCCTATACCCAGTACACCGAGTATTTTCCCATTCGCAGTTTTAAGTGGAACCTTAGTGGTTTCGAGTAATACCTGATGACCATCATCCGCATAACGGATCCACTCTTCGTTGATCAGGGGGCGATCCGCCTGCATTGCAGCCATATCATTGTTACGGAAAAAATCAGCCAGCTTTTTATCCACAAAATCATAATCGGTTTTGTCCTTGATCTCCGCTTCGGTGGCCCCGTAGAATCGTTCGAACTCATGGTTACAGGAAAGAAAAACTCCATTCACATCCTTCAGCCACATCAAATCCGGTACCGCCTGAATAATAAGCTGCTTGAGTGACTGACTGTCATCAAGATTCTGTTCGGCCAGTTTACGCTCCGTTTCATCGGTGAAAATGGCCACCACTTCAGAGCCCGGCAGACGGTAGATAAAGTAATCGCGCCACCCACTCAGTCGTCCATGCTGGTAAAAACTCATCGGAAAATTCTCCGCATCGCCACTGCTATGCACGCGTTGCAGCAGCGCCAGAAAATCATAAACCCTGACATGCGGGAAGGCTTCGTAGAGCCTTTTCCCGATCACATCCAGCGCTCTCAGTTGCTCTATTTTTTCTCCCGCCTGATTAAAGTCGATCAATACAAAATCTGCACCCTGATCCACTGCGCGAAAGATAGAGACCCCTGCCGCCATGCTTTCAACTAGCCCCTGATAGCGCTCCTGACTGGCTGTTAACAGCTTCTGACTACGGATCTGTGCGCTGATATCGCGTGATAGCACTACAAAGCAGTGCGGGCTCACATTCGAGCTTTTCAGACTGACCGAAAGCTCAAAATTCTTTTCTTCTGCATATTCCCCCAGCCTGATCTGATAGCCGTGTGACTGGCCCTGCCTGTCCGCTTGCTGTAACGCTTGCATCACCTGTTCTGCCTGCTCCAGAGGCATCACCTGAAATACGCTACGCCCCAGCAGCAGTGATCGGCTGGCCGACAGTTCATCCGGATTTCGTGCCCATACATTCAGATAACGACCTTCCATATCCATTTCAAACATCAACTCTGGAATGGCTGCAAAAATAGCGTCCTGCTCTCCCAGCGTATCGATGAGTGTCTGCTGACTTTCTCTGAGCTGCCGGTTTCTGGAGGCCAGTAGCCATAACAGTAGACCGATCACCAGCAACGCAAGGATGCCGGTAACTAACAGTTGACTGTACTGCACCCAGATATCCAGCCAGGAGATCGAATGAGTATGATCCAGCGCAATGTTAGGCACCTGATTCGGCAGCGGGATATTTTCAGGGCCTGGAGGCGGGTGCCCGGCAACCAGTGAAACAGGGATTCCGCTCAAAGCGGTAGCGATCAGCGCTAACAGTAAAATCCGCTGCGTTGTTTTTTTCATGCGCACAGGTGGAGTACAACGATCTGCACAGAGGCGTTCAAGTCACATGGATAAGTAACTGGAGGGATACTACTGGACATTTCCGCAGGATTAAAAAAACCGGCCGGGGAAATGAGGTCATGCGATACAAAACCACTCATAAATCTGTACGCTATAGGAGACTTTTGTACGTTAGAGTATAGCCCTATTTAAAATTAGCGTTACAGTCATCGCTGGGTCTTATGACGAAATTAACTCGAACCCTTCATCGAGCCATCCACACACACCGCCGATCATCTTTTTCAACGGCCGTTGCAGTGCGGCCAGCCTGATCGCTGCTTTTTCGGTCGCATTACAATGCGGCCCGGCACAATACACCACAAACAGCGTGTCAGCCGGATACCCCTGTAGCGCCTGTGCGGTGATCTTTTGGTGTGGTAGATTAATCGCCTGTTCGATATGCCCTGCCGCATAAGCCTGCTCGGAACGTACATCCAGCAGCACAAAATCCTGCTTCTGGTTACTGATGGCATGATGCACATCCCAGCAATCGGTTTCAAACTGTAGCAGCCGGGAAAAATGCTCCAGTGCCAGCGAACTGTCGGCGGCGGTTACTCGGGTTACGGCTGAAGACATGGTGGTTTCCTCCTCTATTTTTTACTGATACAGGACGCGTGTAGAGCACCCCTGTTATTAATACTCCCGCACAAAACTGATCTGTAGTGATGGGTTATCTTCAAACGTGCCGGTGAGTCGCACATAGGCTGCCGGCTCCAGCAGGTAATCCAGCTGCAGCCCGCTACTGCGCTGCTTATCCAGACTGAACACACGTGCTACGGATTGTTCGCTGGTGTCCCCGTTGAGCGAGCGGAAATTCATCAACGGCCGGATCGCGAGCGCGCCGAGCTGAATATTGAGCCCCAGGTCGAAAGAAATTTCATTCCAGCTGACTTCCGTCTCCAGCGTATCGAGTGTTTTTTTGCCCAGATTAAACTGATAGTTAAGTTTTCCGTGCAGACTCAACAGGTGATTTATTCTGACCGGCAGGCGTAGATAAAACGAGATAAACTGTCCGTAAAACTTATCCGCCAGGTTCACATCATTCTGCTCCAGCAGGCGCAGGCTGAACTGTCCCGCACTCGCCCCCACCCGCAGATCGAGCGCGGTTTTTTCTTCCACCTGCAGACCATACTGATTCAGGCGCGCCTGTCGGATGCCGCCCGCATAACGCCAGTCACTTTGACTTTCGCCGACGAAGGCCGCGATTCCTGTCCAGTAAGCCGATGCTGATAGCGGTAACAGTAGTAATAGTAGCAACAGAACCTTAATACGCACCGATCACCGATCTCACAAAATCGTCTGTATCAATGGTTGCTGTTGAAGCTGCCGGTCGGTGCGCGGCGACTGCCTGACAGGCGTCATTCCGGCTCAGGTACAGCGCGGCCGATAGCATCGCTTCCTGTTCATCACCGAACGCGGCCGTCACCTCATCCTGAGCCGGGCAACGCGCTTCGATACCATTGAAATAATCACCTTCGTTGTTACTGTTATACACCGCAAAACTGACCGGTAATAGGAGCTGATCACAGTACCGGTAGCCATTCATACCCACCGGTTTGCCGCAGGTCGTGCTGCCCACCGTCATCACATTCAGATAGGGTTTCAGGCCATTGATAATCATTTCACTGGCAGAACAGGTGGCGGCGGTCGTGATTACCACCAGTTGCTGTAAGTCGAGTTGATTGAGCAGACTACGGAACAAATAGAAACTGTCACGGGAGCGGTATTTATCATTATTTTGCAGTCGTGCAAACAGCTGGATAGACGAGCTATTGGTATACAGATAACTGGCCAGGGTATTGGCCACCGCTACACTACCACCACCGTTGTAGCGCATATCCAGTATCAGGCGATTGACCCCGGCCGCATTCAATGTGGCAAATGCATCCGCCAGCTCAGCATTCGAGGTGGTGAGAAAACTGTTATACACCAGATAGCCGATTTGCTCATTGCCATCCGGGATCAGACTGGTATGCAGCACGGTATTGATATTCACCAGCGTTTTTAGCATCTGCACATCGCTCACAGAGCCATCTTTCTTGCGTACCAGCATGGACACCGGATAGCCCTCCTGATCCGGGCCAAAGATGCTTGTCCAGGCAAACGCCAGACTGATCGACTGCGCGCTCTGGTTATTCACCGTCAGTATTTCATCACCACGCTGCAGACCTGCGCGGCCAGCGGGTGAATCATCGTACACAAAGCGTAATCGAGCCGAGCCATCGGCTTCGGTCATCACCGAAAATCCGTACCCTAGATATTGCCCCTCATTGAACAGACTTTCGAAGGCCGCAGCATTGGTAACTGTAGAAAAGCGATCCTGTTTGGAGCGCAGAGAAACCAGCGTCTGCAGGGGAGAGCTAAAGGAAAAATAATTAATCTGTGGCAGCACATCCTGATACCACAGATAGACATCCTGCAACAGTTCATGCACAAATCGATTTTGCTCGGGCACACTGCAGAAACCACTGTCGCCCTCAATCAGGCTATCACTGCGGTTATCATTACAGGCAAGCAGCAGACCGCACAGGATACATATAATGGTACGACGAATAGCTTGCATCGATTTCAGTCCGGTTTCCCTGGCTACAACAATACAGGCATTTTTACCCTTTCTCCGTGGCTCCGCAAGCGTTGAAGTGGAACTAGTCGCCGATGCCGAGTCTTTTCAGCTGCGCCCTGTCGCTGATCTGCTCACCGGTTTCGGTGATCCAGTGCTCGACTTCGCGGATGATCTGATCGGGCTTTTTGCCTTCCGGTGAGATCGGTGGACCAATCACGACACGTATGGTACCGGGCCACTTGATCCAGCTATGACGGGGCCAGAATTCGCCCGCGTTATGCGCAATCGGCAGAATCGAATAGCCGGTTTTTTCAGCCAGAATCGCGCCCCCTAACTTGAACGGCTTATGCTGTCCGGGTAACACGCGGGTGCCTTCCGGAAACAGCATCACAATACGTCCTTCGTCCATGCGTTGACGCCCTTCTTCGATCAGCTGTTTGATCGCCTTACGTCCGGTTCCACGGTTGATCGCAATCGCATTCATCGCCTTCAACCCCCAGCCGAAAAAAGGAATAAAGGTCAGCTCACGTTTGACCACCCATACCATGGGCCGGAAAAATAACTGCAGCGCGATGGTTTCCCAGGTAGAGGAATGCTTGCTCATGATAATAAAACCTTCTGCCGGAATATTTTCCAGCCCTTCCACCCGATAATCCAGGCCGCAGGTAAGCTTGATCCAGCTCAGATTCATCACGATCCAGACCTTGATAATGCCGACCCGCACACCGATCGGAAAGTAGCTGGATAAGGTCAGCAGCAGGGCGCACAACAGTACACTCGGCAGGAACACGATCCAGAACAGACTGCCGCGTAGCACGAGCCAGAAGCGGTACAAAGCGCCGGGGACGGATGAATTATTGTTCATGATTTTTTTTAATAAACTCTCGGACAAAGTGAGAAAGATCCTGGTACACCGGCACATCGCTAAACGGGCCATGATCGTTAAAGGTTTTGCTGCCTTTCCCGGATTTCACCAGTACCGGCTGACTGCCGGCAAATCTGGCCGCCTGAATATCTCGGTAGGAATCACCCACAAAAATAGTATCCGCTGGCTTAACCTTAAACTCGGCGATGATCTGTAGTAACAGGCCCGGTTTGGGCTTGCGACAGTCACAGTTATCGTTCGGCCCGTGTGGACAGAAATAAATTCCATCGATGGCACTGCCACGCTGCGCCAGCGCCTGCTGCATTTTATCGTGTATCGCCTGCAGGGTGGACAGATCAAACAGACCGCGCGCTATGCCGGACTGATTACTCGCCACCACCACCGTATAACCGGCCTTTTTCAGGCGCACGATGGCTTCCAGACTACCCGGCACCGGTATCCATTCATCCACCGATTTGATGAAGGCATCCGAGTCCTGATTGATCACCCCATCGCGATCCAGTATCACCAGTTTAGCCATCGACATTACTGGATACGGGAAAAATCAGCGGCCTGTAAGAAATTGTTAGCCAGTTTTTGCAGTAGTGCCAGACGGTTCATGCGCAGCTTTTCATCCTCCGCCATCACCATCACATCATCAAAAAACTGATCTACCACCGGCCGTAGCGCCGCCAGTGCATTCAACCCCGGCAGATACTCACCACTGTTGAAATGCTGCTGTACGGCTGGCTGAATATCACTTAGCTGGCGATACAGATTTTTTTCCGCCGGCTCCAGCAACAGGTTCGCATCGATCTCGGTGGTTACTGACTGTTCCTGTTTTTTCAGGATATTGCTGATGCGCTTGTTAGCGGCGGCCAGTGCAAGCGCCGCATCGTTCTGCAGAAACTCACTCACCGCCAGCACCCGCTGATGCAGATCGGTGAGTAGCGTTGGCCGGCACACCAGCACCGCATCCACTACATCCAGTCGGATCTGCTGATCCTGATAATAGGCCTTCAGCCGATCGTAGATATAATCCACCACTTCCTCGACCACCGGGCTTGCATCCAGCTTGTCGGCCAGACCTGACGCAGCCTGCTGACACAGCGCCTGCAGATCCACCGCCAGATTGTTTTCGATCATGATACGGATAATGCCAAGGGCTGCACGGCGCAGACCAAACGGATCTTTCACCCCGCTTGGTTTTTGCCCGATCGCAAAAATACCCAGCATGGTATCGATACGGTCTGCCAGTGCGACACACTGCCCGCTGATTTCAGTCGGCACCTGATCGCCGGCAAAGCGCGGCCAGTAATGCTGCTGTATCGCATTCGCTACCGCATCGGATTCACCATCCAGACGCGCGTAGTAATTGCCCATGATGCCCTGCAGCTTGGGAAATTCACCCACCATATTCGTCATCAGATCGCATTTGCATAACTCTGCAGCGCGCTCTGCCGCCGTCACATCGGCGCCCAGTGATTCGGCCAGAGTGCCGGCCAGCGCACGGATGCGGATCACCTTGTCACTGATGCTGCCGAGCTGTTGCTGAAACACCACCGTCTCCAGGCTTTGCAGGCGCGAAGACAGGGTTACTTTCTGATCCTGTTCCCAGAAAAATTTGGCGTCGGCGAAGCGTGGACGAATCACCCGTTCGTTGCCGCGCGCGACCAGTTCAGGCTTTTTACTGTCAATATTTGCAATCGTAATGAAATACGGCAGTAACTGTCCGTCCGCACTGAACACCGCAAAATACTTCTGATTATCCTGCATGGTGGTGACCAGTGCTTCCACCGGCACCGCCAGAAAGGCTTGGTCAAACTGTCCGCTGATCGCGACCGGCCATTCCACCAGTGCTGTCACTTCATCCAGCAGATCCTGATCCATCTTGACCACGCCACCCAGCTCAGCGGCCTTATCTATCAACTGCTGACGGATGATGTCGCGGCGGCGCTCAAAGCTGGCAACCACATACGCCGAATCACCTAACCGCTGTTCATAGTCTGCCGCCTGTTGCAGGGTGATCGCAGCGGGTGCATGAAAGCGATGACCGAAGGTCTGGGTGCCCGCATCGGTGCCCAGTATGGTGGCGGGAATAAGTTGATCATCCAGCAGCATCAGCAACCAGTGTACCGGACGCACGAATTCATCCGCACGATCACCCCAGCGCATGCGCTTCGGAATCGGTAATTGTGCCAGTGCTTCGCTGACGACAGGCGGCAGTAAAGCCTGCAGGGTCTGCCCCTGCTGTTTTTCCTCAAAATACAGCCAGCTACCTTTATCGGTCTGTTTCTGGATCAGTGCCGATACCTCAACCCCGCAGGAGCGCGCAAAGCCCTGCGCTGCTTTAGACGGATTGCCAGCCGCATCGAACGCCGCCTGTAGCGCCGGACCGCGCTTTTCCACCAGCTGATCCTGTTGCTTGAGCGGAATATCCCTGAGTAAGATCGCGAGCCGGCGCGGGGTCGCAAAAGACTCGACTGCCTGCGCCCTGATTCCAGCATTCTGCAGCCCGCGCACCACCCCTTCGCTAAACGCAGTGGATAGTTTTAGCAGTGCCTTGGGTGGCAACTCTTCGGTGCCCAGTTCAATCAGACAATCGCTCATGATGTCGCTCCCGGCTGCTTAACCAGAGGAAACCCGAGCGCTTCTCTGGATTGATAAAAAGCTTCTGCAACCGCGCGTGACAGGGTACGCACGCGTAGAATAAAGCGCTGACGCTCGGTCACTGAAATCGCATGCCGTGCGTCCAGCAGATTAAACGTATGCGAAGCTTTCATCACCTGCTCATACGCCGGTAACGGCAGTTTCGCTGCGATCAGTTTATGGCTTTCCGCTTCGCAGGCATCGAACCAGTGAAACAGCTGTTCGGTATTCGCGTGCTCAAAGTTATACGCCGACTGCTCGACTTCGTTCTGGTGAAACACATCGCCGTAGGTCACATCACCATCCGGCCCGTGCGCCCACACCAGATCGTACAGACTTTCCACACCCTGGATATACATCGCCAGACGTTCCAGTCCGTAAGTAATTTCACCCGACACCGGCCGGCATTCGAGTCCGCCGACCTGCTGGAAGTAGGTAAACTGGGTCACTTCCATGCCATTCAACCAGACTTCCCAGCCCAGTCCCCAGGCACCCAGCGTGGGTGACTCCCAGTTGTCTTCGACAAAGCGTATATCGTGTTCGAGTGGATCGAAGCCCATCACCCGCAGCGACTCCAGATAGAGTTCCTGAATATTATCCGGGCTCGGTTTCAGCAGCACCTGAAACTGATAATAGTGCTGCAGACGATTCGGGTTTTCACCATAACGGCCATCGGTAGGACGGCGACTGGGCTGCACATAGGCTGCGCGCCAGGGCTCGGGTCCGATCGATCTTAAAAAGGTGGCTGGATGGAAAGTGCCCGCACCCACCTCCATATCCAGCGGTTGCATCACTACGCAACCCTGCTCGGACCAGAAGGTCTGTAAGGCCTGAATCAGGCCCTGAAAGGTGCTAACATCGAAATTGGATAACTTGCTCATAGACGAATCAATTTAAAGTAGGCGAGACATAAAAAAATAGCCTGTTAGTATATAGAAACGTACCCTGTTACTCATTAAGTTTTGTAGTCACTTTGTGTAGGCAGACTGTATGGGATTGATTAAAAGCTTTGCTACCACAAAGCACACGATGAGCACGAACAAAAGTTATTACTGTAGAATAGGCTGATAACTGACCCACTGTAGCCAGAACCAAAGCCAAACCTGCTTTTTCCTTCGTGAGCTTCGTGGTGAATCCCTATCGACTTTTTAATCAACTCGGGTAGTCAGTTATTTTTATTAATCACCAACCCTGGAATGACCCTGCATGAACCCAGCCACTACGATTCTATATTACGTTAATGACCCGATGTGCAGCTGGTGCTGGGGATTTCGTCCGGTACTGCTGCAGCTGAAACAGCAATTACCACCCGATATCCAACTGCAGACACTGGTGGGCGGCCTGGCCCCGGACAGCCAGCAGCCGATGTCTCCCGATCTGCAGCGTGATATTCAGGGTGCGTGGCAGCGCATTCAACAGGTGATCCCCGGCACCCGTTTTAATTTTGATTTCTGGACCAAAAACACCCCGCGTCGTTCCACCTATCCAGCCTGCCGCGCAGTCATTGCTGCACGTGAGCTGGCCGACCGCGCGGATCAGATGACCTACGGAATTCAACAGGCGTATTATCTGCAGGCCAGAAACCCTTCCGATCTGGATACCCTGAGCGAAGTCGCCAGCCGTATCGGTCTCGATGCTGAAGCCTTTGCCGAGCTGATGCAATCGGAACAGATCCATACCCTGCTGGCTGAGGAACTGGAGCAGGTGCGCGCGATCCACGTCAATAGCTATCCCAGTCTGGTGTTAAAGATCGGTGACCAGCTGTACCCGCTAAAACTCGATTACCTGAGCGCAGCGAATATACTCGCTGAGATCAGCCATCTACGCAGCTCTGATTCCTGATCGCTTATGAACACTATCCGCACATGGCTGCTTAGCCTCAAACTTTATCTGCAGATGAGCCTGTTTCTGGCGTCTCCATCGAGCCTGCCCTACAGCCCGGCGGCACTGGTATTGAGTGTTGGCGCGTATCTACTGGTCGGCCAGGCCCTGCTCGGAGAAGTCAAAAACCTGTTTGAGATCGGCGTCCAGATCGCGATCGAGATCCTGATTTTATATCTGATCAGTTATGCGGTGCTGACGTTTAAGAAAAAACAGGGCCGCCTGCTACAAACCCTGTCGGCCCTGATCGGGATCAACCTGATCATCAGTATCGCCAGCCTGCTGCTGGTAGGCGTGTTGCCCGATATGCAAAATACAGAGACACCAGATCCATTACTGGTACAGCTCAATCTGGCAATCCTGCTGTGGAACATGGCGGTTGTTTCATTGATCTTCAAACGTGCTTTTGAGATCAAAACCATCGTTGCCGCTATCATTGCGTTTAACTACTTATTAATATACGAATTCATCATACTCAATTTTTTATAAGCTATTTTTGATCATCGAAACACAAGCATGAAAATTTATATTCTGGGGATATGTGGCACTTTTATGGCTGGCATAGCCATGCTGGCACGTGAAAAGGGCTATCAGGTGATGGGCTCGGATGCCAATGTCTACCCGCCCATGAGCACCCAGCTGCAACAGGCCGGAATCGATATCCGCGAAGGCTATAGCGTGGAAAATCTCGATTCCAGTGCGGATCTGTTCGTGATCGGCAATGCGATTTCACGCGGTAATCCACAGGTCGAAGCGATACTGGATCAGAATCTGCCCTATATCTCCGGCCCGCAGTGGCTGTATGAACACCTGCTGCGGGAGCGCTGGGTCCTTGCGGTCGCCGGTACCCACGGCAAAACCACCACCAGCAGTATGCTGGCCTGGATACTCGAATACGCCAATCTACAACCAGGCTTCCTGATCGGCGGCCTGACCCAGAACTTTGACAGCTCGGCGCGGCTAGGTCAGTCACCTTTTTTCGTGATCGAAGCGGATGAATACGACACTGCCTTTTTCGACAAGCGCAGCAAGTTTGTGCATTACCATCCGCGCACCCTGATCCTGAATAACCTGGAGTTCGATCACGCCGATATCTTCGATGACCTGAACGCGATCAAACGCCAGTTTCATCATCTGTTGCGCATCGTGCCCGCGACGGGACTGGTGGTCCATAACGCCCAGGATGAAAACCTCGATCAGGTGCTGGCGATGGGTTGCTGGTCACAAACCCAGAGCTTCGGTACCGAGCAGGCCACTCTCGAACTGAATCCGCAAACACTGACGCTACAGGATAAACTGGGCGCTAAAAACTATACCCTCGATCTGCCACAGGCCGGGCTGTTCAACCAGTTGAATGCCAGCGCTGCCCTGCTCGCGGCACAGCATGCCGGCGTTCCGCTGAGCGTTGGTCTGGAAGCGTTGCAGCAGTATCAGGGGGTGAAACGGCGTCAGGAAGTCATCGCGCTGATCGACGACATCACCCTGATCGATGATTTTGCCCATCACCCAACCGCCATCCGGCTGACGCTGGAAGCGCTGCGAGCGCAAACGCGCGGTCAACTTATCGCGGTGTTTGAGCCACGCTCGAACACGATGAAGATGGGGGTGCATGAAAAAACTCTCGGTGCCGCTTTCAATCAGGCCGACCAGGTCATCATTTTCGATAATGGCGCGCTCAAATGGAAGCTGCAATCGATGGATACGCCTCAGCCTGATCGGGTGCATATCTATCCGACCCTTGAGCAAATCATTCAACGTCTGCTGGACACCGTACAGCCCGGCGACCAGATCGTCATCATGAGTAACGGAGGCTTTGGCGGCATCCACCAGAAACTGATCCAGGCTTTGCAACAGCGACGGGGGGCCTGGAGCAATGGCTATCCCGCTTAAAGTATCCAAATACCAGATCAAACAGAAGATCGGTCAGGGCTCTATGGGTGCGGTTTACGAAGCGTTTGACCCGTTTGTGCAGCGTGAAGTCGCGATCAAGGTTTCGCATGAGTTCGATCAAAACAACCCACAGCTGGCGCAAAAGCTGCGCGAAGGTTTTTTCGCTGAAATCTATGCCGCCGGACGCATGCATCATCCTGCCGTCATCTCGATCTACGATGCCGGACAGCAGGACAATCTTAACTACATCGTGATGGAGTTTGTGGATGGCGAAACCCTGCAGCACTTCATTAACGGACCACGCGTTCTAACCACCAATCAGATCATAGATGTGATCTATCAGTGCGCCAAGGGTCTCGATTATGTGCACCGTCAGGGCATTATTCATCGTGATCTGAAACCCGGTAATATCATGCTAAGCCATGAAGGCGAAGTAAAAATCATGGACTTCAGCATCGCCCATTTTGATCAGGGCCAGAGCAGCGACCAGACCCTCAAAGGTAGTCCGATGTACCTGCCGCCGGAACAGCTGCACGAAGAAACCTGTCTGGTCGAACAGTCGGATATTTATTCGCTCGGTGCAGTCATGTATGCACTGCTGGCACGCCGCCCCCTGTTCAAGGCCGCTACGCTGGAAAGCCTGACCCAGCAAATACTCGAGCTGGAGCCGGATTCACTATCCATTATTCGACCTGATCTACCACAGCAGGTGATTGATATCGTGGAAAAATGCCTGAGCAAGAACATCGAAGACCGTTATCAGAACGCTGAACAGCTGGCCGATATCCTATCCCGAACCTACGGTCGTTTACGCGGCGTTGGTGAACGGATAGACCAGAAGGAAAAATACGCGACTCTACGCCAGCTTGCTTTTTTCAAAAGCTTTAGCGACGCACAAGTGAATGAAGTGGTCTCTGCCAGTGACTGGATGGACTTCAAAAAAGGTCAGACCATTATCTCTGAAGGTGAGATAGAATCGTCGTTTTATATCATGACCAGAGGCAGCGCCAGCGTGAGGAGAAACGATAAAAACATCGGCCTGATGTATCAGGGAGACTGTTTTGGCGAAACCGCCTTTATCCGTCAGGAAACGCACCACGCCACAATCACCGCGCGCACCGATGTCACCATCATGCTGGTGAGTAAATCGTTACTGGATAATACCTCACTGGAAACTCAGCTGCAGTATTATCGGGTTTTCCTGGAAACTCTGGTGGGCCGACTATCCAAAGCCACCCCGGCGCTCATCGAGCGGGACAGAACGGGGTTGTTACCATGACCGGCAGAACCATTACCGTCGCCATGACCGGCGCTTCCGGCGCTCCCTATACCCTGCGCCTGCTGGAGCAGTTACTGCTGAGCAAGGTCAGGGTACAGTTTATCTGCTCGCAACCGGGGCAGATTGTGATGGCAATGGAAACAGCCCTTAATCTGCCCGCCAGCCCGCAAAAAATGCAACAGAAACTATGCCAGCACTTCGCCTGCAGCAGCGATCAACTGCGCGTCTACGCTAAAGACCAGTGGATTGCGCCCGTCGCCAGCGGCACCTCGGTGGCCGATGCCATGGTCATCTGCCCCTGCTCCATGGGCACGCTGGCATCGGTTGCACAGGGCATCAGTAACAATCTGATCCATCGTGCCGCCGACGTCATCATCAAGGAACGCAGGAAACTGGTAGTGGTCCCGCGTGAAACCCCTTTTTCCAGCCTGCACCTTGAAAACATGTTGAAACTATCCCGCCTTGGCGTCATCATCCTGCCCCCCAACCCGGCTTTTTATCAGGGCGTAGATTCGGTTCAGGACCTGATCGATTTTGTTGTCAGCCGCATCCTGGATCAACTCGAAATCGCCAACCATCTATCACCCCGGTGGGGAACCGAGCAGGTACAGGAGTAAGTATGGAACTGGCCCTTTTTCCACTCAAAACCGTTTTACTACCCGGCAACAAGCTTCCGCTAAAAGTATTTGAGGCGCGTTATACCGATATGGTTGCCGACTGCCTGCGCGAAGATAAAGCCTTTGGCGTAGTACTCATTTATCGCGGCACCGAAACCAGCAGCGATGCCGACATCTATAACATTGGCACCAGCGCCCGAGTGATCGACTGGCAGAATCGTGACGATGGTCTGCTCGGCATTACCGTCGCAGGTGAGCAACGCTTCGAGGTACTCTCCAGCAAAATCCAGCCGAACGGTCTGATCGTGGCTGATGTGAAACTAATCGAAGATGACTGTAATGTCGAAGTTCCCGATCAGTATTACTACATGTCAGAGCTGTTAAAGCATGTCTCTTCGGGTAAGAATACAGCGCCCCAGACGCTCGATTTTAACGCCACCATGTATCAGTTGATTTACCTGTTACCACTCGCCAACCAGCTCAAGCAGCAGTTACTGGAAGTTCCCATCTGTCATGACCGCGCCATGATTTTACACGCCGAACTGATACGATTAGGCGTGATTCAATACATAAAACCCGGCTAACTTATCACAGGTCATGCCAGTAACAATGTTGAGCTCGGAATTGCTTATAACAATTGTCAAATTTGGCTAATCCATCTATATTAGAAAACCAGTCAGTTTTAGTAATATTAAAACTGAAATATCAATTTAAGCAGGAGTTAATGAAGTGGCAGTTGTAGTTGCAACAAGAGAAAATATTGAAGCCCTGGTCGAAGACAATAACATCGTCATCTTTGATTTCTGGGCTCCCTGGTGTGGACCCTGTAAACAGTTTGCTCCTATTTTTGAAACCGCATCGGAGAGTCATCCCGATATTATTTTCTCCAAGGTCAATACCGAAGTGGAAAAGGAAATTGCCGCCCATTTCAGTATCCGCTCCATACCCACCATCATGGTTTTCAGAGAATCCATGCTAGTCTTTGCTCAGCCTGGCAGTATCCCGGAAAATGCGATTGGTGAGCTGATCACCAAGATCAAGGCTCTGGACATGGACGAAGTGCGCAAAACCAAAGGCAAAAGCTGATATGCCCAGGCTGCTGATTCCGGCTCTGTTGTTTTTGTGTCTGGCATCTCCTGCCCAGGCTAAAGAACTGGCCGGAGTAACGGTAGCCGACACGATAATCAGCGCCAATCAGGAAACCCTGATTCTGAACGGCATGGGCTTAAGAGAGAAACTGTGGATCGATATCTATGTCGGCTCACTGTATCTGGCAAAAGCCTCCTACAATGTCGCCGATATATTATCCCAGCCCAATGCGTTCCGCATTCAACTCGATTTTGTCTACAGTGAAGTCACCCCGGAAAAACTGCTGATCGCGTGGAAAGAAGGCTTCGAAAAGAACCAGTCCGCAGAAAAGCTGAAGGCCCTGAAGGCCGAAATTTCCAGCTTTTATGGCCTGTTCAATGAAAGTGCACTCAAAGGTGACCGCTACATCATTGACTATGTACCGGATAAAGGTACCAGTCTGAGCAAAAACGATGTGCTACTGGGCATTATTCTGGGCGAAGACTTCAAGAATGCCCTGCTCGAAATATGGCTCGGCAACCATCCAGCCGACAAAAAACTCAAGAAAGGCATGCTCGGGCTGGAATAATTCAGTCTGAATCGGTTTTAAAAAAAGCTGCCGCTCAGGTAACGTCGCCAAACAAAGCGCCCTTCGACCAAAACACCTCGCAAAGGAAATCAGCAACAACTCCAGTATCTATGCCGTAATCTGGGTCATATCCTGCAATTACTGGCGTGTTAGCTCCATGGCACCCCAGTTCCACTGCCGCGTTAGTTGATGGTCCGCTACTGGGTGATCCAGCACATTTATCAACAGCAAAGGGACTAGCATCAAAGCAAAACACGATGCTGTGATCGGCGGCGATCTCAAGGTCCAGCTTGAAGCTTACCGCAAGCGTATGGGCTATATTCCCTGCAGTCGTCCGCGTGGGGCTACCGTGCACTCACAAAAATATTCAAATTAATTGAGCTGCTCTAAAATCTAGCCCGATTGCACCTGCAATTAAAAATGAGTCAGGAGGCACTGCCTCCTGACTCTCTGAGGGCGATCAGCCAGCGATATTCTGGCACCGTACGGTAGAGAAGTTCGGATTGACCCGGAGGACAAAGTCAATCTGCTCTGACTCATCGATATGCAGGGTAATACTCCCTGGAGTAACGATTATGTTCGTCGGACCGCTGAGAGAAGCGCCACCAATTGCGAACTGGGTAACGGTCAGGGTGTCTGTTTGGCCGCCCCCTTCGAAATGGAGTGTTCCATTGCCATCATAGTCGACGGTACAGGTATTACCCGTACCTGTGTCGGTGACGGTGATGGGGCCAAATGCCACGACCGCATTCGGTGTGCACAGGTTGTTGCCATTCGTTTGCAAAATACAGTTTCCTGGAACAAAGCTCAGCGCAGACGAGGTACCGCCCCCACCAGAACCAGAGCCACTAGCCCCACCGATGCTAATAGCACTGACATCAATAGCCGCATTAAAGCCTAATGGCGCATTGGAGACATCGGCTAACGTAAAACTACCCGCCGTATTATTTACTACAACCTTGAGCGCATCCAGAACCGCATCAAAACCCAAACCATTGGCAGCAAATGCCGTGGTCATGAAATCATAACTGTTGCCACTTAAACCGGCCGCAGTAAACTCAGCCAGCAAGTTAGCATTGACAACTTTCTGCGCTGCGATTACTGCCGCGCCGGTTACACCTGCGCCATTCCATGTGTTATACAGAACATCCAGGTTCGCACTGCTATTGGCTAAAAACATCGTCAAATTAGTCAATGGTGTCACATTGACTATCTGCTCAATAGCGCTGGCATAGGAATAAAGTGTCGCTGAAGAGTTATCAGGAACTACCCTCACCATGAAAGGCGGTGTCATTCCAGTTACATCCAGAGTAAAGCTACCGGTGGTGCCGGTCGCGACATTAACTTCTGTGCCCGTTGCATCTTTAGCATAAACAAATCCTGCAATCGGCGCTCCGGTCGCTGCTGTACCCGATAATGTTGTGCTTGTTGGAGTGTTACTGCTGGCAGGTGTAGAGCTACTGCTGCCACATGAAATCAATGTTAGTGATAAAAGCACTGCCGCTATAAGTACTGCAAACTTTTTTATACGTTCCATAACTCTCTCCGCAAAATTAACTTACATAGGTTATTTGATTACAGTCGATACCATATTATATTCCTGGCCGCTTGAATCCCCCCTGTATAGGGGGCAAGAGTTAAGGGCAGCTCTATTATTCGGCAAAAATGAGTCCCATAGAGGTACCGAAATTAGAGCCAAAAAACCCGCGCAGTAAAGTTTAGCGCAGAGGGAGCAAAAACCAGCCCCTGAGCGATCGAGAGCAGCAGGGTAAGCACTCACGCTCAAAAGTCAGAAGTCGGGTTGAGCACATCAAAGGGGACGGGGTAAAAAACAGCTAAGACAACAGCAATACCTGCAGTCTTTGAATGAATAGCGTCGCTGATTAAAAATCGAGCCGGTTAAACTCTGAGTATGGCTATTTATAGCGACCCTTATCAAAAAAACCCTGCAACTCAGTAAGAGTTACAGGGTTTGTTGGGCCAACGGACTATTCTATCAACAGCGTTGTGTACCGACAGCTACATCGGCAGCTTTTTTGCCGCTGAAAAAGACCTGAAGACAAGCGCCGCTTAAAGCGTTTTGAACACCTGTTCAGCCGCATCGATGGTTTGCTGCAGATGCTGCTCGGTGTGTGCCGAACTGACAAAGCCGGCTTCGTAGGCGGAAGGCGCAAGATTGACGCCAGCATCCAGCATGCCATGGAAAAATTTGTTGAAGCGTTGAATATCACAGCGTCCCACATCGGCAAACGACTTGACCTGTGCCTGATCGGTAAAGAACAGGCCAAACATCGCGCCGACCCTGTTGGCGGTCATCGCAATACCCTGTCTTTTTGCCGCGGCCAGAATGCCATCGACCAGAAAATCGGTTTTTTCGGTGAGCGACTCGTAGAACCCTTCACGCGTAATGATTTCCAGGTTTTTCAAGCCGGCGGTCATCGCAATCGGATTACCGGACAGGGTTCCGGCCTGATACACCGGTCCGACCGGTGCGATGTGGGACATGATGTCTTTTTTGCCGCCAAACGCACCCACCGGCATGCCTCCTCCAATCACCTTACCCAGCGTGGTCAGGTCGGGCTCGACCCCATAATGCCCCTGTGCGCCGGTCAGTCCGACACGAAAACCGGTCATCACTTCATCGATAATGAACACCGCACCATGTTTTGTGCAGTTTTCGCGCAGGCACTCGAGAAAGCCCGGCACAGGTGGTACACAGTTCATATTGCCGGCCACCGGCTCCACGATCAGGCAGGCGATTTCATCACCGATCTCGGCGAACAGCTGATTGACCTGTTCGATGTTGTTGTATTCGAGCGTCAGGGTAAGCTCTGCCAGGCATTTCGGAATGCCGGGTGAGCTCGGCACACCCAGGGTTAGCGCACCGGAACCGGCTTTCACCAGCAGCGAATCGCCATGTCCGTGGTAACAGCCTTCAAACTTGATGATTTTGTCGCGTCCAGTATAGCCTCTGGCCAGACGGATAGCCGACATGGTGGCTTCGGTACCCGAGTTGGTCATGCGGATCTGATCCATGCCCGGCATGATGTTGCAGATTTTTTCTGCCAGATCAATCTCCAGTGCGGTCGGCGCACCGAAACTCAGACCTTTGGCTGCCGCCTGTCTGACGGCTTCGATGATTTCTGGATTGGCGTGTCCGCAGATCATCGGCCCCCAGGAACCGACATAATCGATGTAAGCCTTGCCATCGGCATCGTATAGATAGGCCCCTTCCGCACGTTCGATAAAAATTGGCGTACCGCCCACGCCCTTGAAAGCCCTCACGGGTGAGTTAACTCCACCGGGGATGTATTGCTGGGCGCGCTCAAATAACTGTTCGGAAAGGCTCATAGATTTGTCCATCAAGATGAAAGCGGCTTATTCTACGGAAAAACACGCCCGGTTTGTACTACTCTGTTGAAGCCATGATGGATTGCCATCTCGACTTCTGGCACGTACTTTTTTCATCCGGCCAATCCGCACAAGGTTCAAGCAGTCGCAACTCTAATCGGGCATCGAGTATAAAGCCCGAAGCGTTTGCAGTGCCGCCGGATAATCGAACGAGGTAATCTGCAACCCCAGCTTTTCAACCGGCTCACCAAAGGCTGCCGTTAACTCACTCTCAAATTTTACGAATAGCTCATTGACAGCGGTATCGTCTGCCGCGAGGAAAGCTTCCATCTGCTTCAGCAGCGGCCTGATCTGTTGTATGGAAACAGCTGCAACTCGTTTCACGTTATCGCTAACCCCGGCCAGTAGCTGAACAAACTGTTGCTGTTCCCGGCTTAACGTTTCCAGCAACAACGGAACCGCAGCCGCATCTTGCTGAGCCAAACTTTGCTCTATCCTGCTGGCAGCGGCGGCACAACGAACCAGCCCCAGAGTTCCAGCAACACCCTTGATACTATGCGCCAGCTGGCGTGCCGCATCGAATTCTCCGGACTCCAGCAGGGCCAGCAACTTTTGACCTTGCTGCTCACTGTTAGCCGCAAACTGGCGCAACAGGCGTAGATAGATCGAAACATCGCCACGTAAGCGATCCAGTCCTGCATTCTGATCCAGCCCGGCTATTGCCGCTAACTGCTGATACTGCTTAGAGAAAGCTTTTTCAGCATCCGGCACCACTTTTTTTGCTACGGCGGGCACCTCTTTTTTCTGTCTTGAAGAGGCTGGCAGCCACTTTAGTAAACAGGAAAACAGTTGCTCGGGATTCACCGGCTTTGCGACAAAGTCATCCATCCCTGCCGCACTACAGGCCTGCCGGTCATCTTCAAATATATTGGCGGTCATCGCCAGTATCGGTAGTTTCTGTTTGCCCGGCATCGATCGAATCAGCTGTGTCGCTTCCAGCCCATCCATTTCCGGCATCTGTATATCCATCAGCACCAGCGCATAGTGATTGGCTCGAACCTTATCAACAGCTTCACGCCCGTTATTAGCCGTTTCCACGATCAACTCAGCACCCAGCAGCAGTTCCGTTGCTACTTCACGATTGATGGCGTTGTCTTCCACCAGCAGAATAGGTGTACCCGCTTGCTGTTGACGCAGCAGCATTTCGGCATCTTCCTGCTGCAGATTGATGGCCTCTGAATAATGTCCCAGACCTCGACGCAGGTGGGCAGTAAACCAGAACGTACTGCCTTCACCTGGCACACTTTCGAACCCGGCCTCACCTCCCATCATAGCGGCCAGACGGCGCGTGATCACCAGCCCCAGCCCGGTGCCGCCGTATTTTCGAGTAGTCGAGATATCGGCCTGCCCGAATACCTTGAACAGGTTTGCCTGATTGGCGGGTGAGATACCGATGCCACTATCCTGCACTTCGAAGCGCACCAGAACCTCTTCATCCTGTTCCTGCAATTTTTGACAGCACGTATTGAAATCCCTCCTGTTTCGGTAAATTTGATCGCATTGCTGGCATAGTTCAGTAGCGCCTGACGCAGGCGGGTAGGATCACCACGTAACCACAGCGGCACATGGTTGGTGTCGACCCCGATGGTTAAGCCCTTGTCCAGTGCCTGGGTACGCAGCATCGATTTGATATGATCGAACAGCCCACTCAGATGAAAATCCGACTGCTCCAGCTGCATCTTGCCAGCCTCTATTTTCGAGATATCGAGAATATCGTTAATAATGGACAGCAGGTGATTGGCGGCACTATCAATCTTTACCAGCCGGTCGCGCTGCTCTGGGGTCGGATGATTTTTCTGCATCAGATGGGTCAGGCCGATAATCGCATTCATCGGGGTACGTATTTCATGGCTCATGTTGGCCAGAAAGGAACTCTTGGCTCGGCTGGCCGTCTCGGCTTTGAGCCGGGCCTCTTCCAGCTCAAGGGTGCGCTGCTCGACCAGTTCCTGCAGGTGATAACGATGCAGATCCAGCTCTCTGCCCGCACGTTTTTTTTCGCTAATATCTTCCTTCACCGCCAGGTAATGGGTGATGCTGCCATCCGGCTGGCGGATCGGAGCGATGATGGCTAATTCAAAGTATTCTTTCCCACTGCTGTTTCTATTACAGAATTCACCTTTCCACGGCTTGCCCGCCTGTAAAGATGCCCACATAGAGCGGTAGGTTTCCACCGGAGTACGCCCCGAGTGCAGGATACGCGGGTTTTGACCCAGTGCCTGTTCGCGGCTATATCCGGTTGATTGTACAAACGCTTCATTCACAAATTCGATTTCTGCATCGGTATTGGTGATCACGATACTTTCAGGGCTTTGCTCCATCGCCTGTGCCAGCTTCAGCAGCTGCTGCTCGATAAGCTTGCGTTCGGTGATATCGATCACCAGCCCCTGCAGGTACTCGATATCACCATCCGCGCTTTTTTCAATCTGGGTGCGGTCGTCCACCCAGTGTATTTGACCATCGCGCGCTACGATTCGGTACTCCTGCTGAAACTCCGTGATACCCTGCTGTAGATACACCTTCACTTCGGATAAAACCCGTGCCAGATCATCCGGATGAATCATCGATTGATAATCGACCCTGCCCGCCAGCAGATCCTCTGCGGCATAACCGAACTGACTGACGTTGTTGGAAACCAGCTCCACCGGCCAGCCGGCTGCGCCTTTCCAGCGGAACAGTACCACCGGACTATTTTCAACCACCCGATAGGCCTGTTTCAGTGCCTGCTCGGCCAGCTTACGCTCGGTAATATCCTGAAACACACAGTAGGTCTGGGCGAAGCGTCCATCCTCAAAAAAGGTGGTGCGACCCTCATACTCGATGTCCAGATAATGTCCATGTTTATGCCGGATCTGGAACTGCACATTACTGATCACCCCTTCCTGCTTAAACTGGGGAAATCTGGTTTTAAAGTACCCAATAGAATCCGGATGAAGAAATTCACCCAGACTCTTACCGATGACTTCGTCGCGTTGATAACCCAGCAAACTCAGCCAGGCCGGATTGATGTCGATCAGCTCGCCCTGCTCATTCAGCGATTGATAGGCCACAGGTGCGTTATCGTAGAGTGCCTTGTATTTTTCCTGACTATCAAGCAGGGCCTGCTGTGCGAGCTTTAGAGTGCGCTTGCGCTCGACTTCATCCAACACACGTCTAACCGCAGAAGGCAGGCGCGACAGCCGATCCTTGATAATGTAATCATCCGCACCCTGTAACAGGCTATCTACTACACGCTCTTCACCCATTGCACCGGATACAAACATAAACGGTAAAAGAGGGTTACGTTTGCGTAACTCGCGCAAGGCTTTAAGACCGTCATAGTTGAGCAGGTTATAATCCGCCAGTACCAGATCGGGATTAAACTGGTCCAGAGCCCGGATGAAGTCCTGTTCGGTTTCAACCCGTTGCGATTCAAATTCCAGACCGGATTTGCGTAGCACGCGCTGATTCAGCTCAGCATCCGTTTGACTGTCTTCGAGTAATAGAATGCGAAATTTTTTTTCATCTCAACGCTGGTTTCAGGTTTTCGTTTTCACTTGTGGATGCAGTACCTGCCTCCGCCCGCCTGTTTGGCCAGATACATCGCGCTATCAGCCTGATTTAATATTCTTTCGGCGCTCACTTCCTCGCGCTGCGGATAAAAGGTAACCCCTATGCTGGCAGAGACCTGGAGTGGCTGCTGTTCGATCACCACCGGTAACGCACAAACCTTGAGCAGGCGCAGTAGTATTGACTGCGATTCGGTTTCATCAGACACATTCAGCAGTATTGCGACAAACTCATCGCCCCCTAAACGTGAAATAGTATCGCCCTCACGCATGGTTCGCTTCATCCGATCAGCCAGTTCTTTCAACATCACATCTCCCGTTTCATGCCCATACACATCGTTAATCTCCTTGAAACCATCGATATCGATAAACAACAGACCCAGACCCTGACCGCTCCGCGCTAACTGTGCCATTTCATGGTGTAAACGATTGATAAAAAGCTGGCGATTGGGTAGATCGGTGAGCGAATCGTACAGTGCCAGATGCTCAATTTTAGCCAGATACTCTTTTTTCTCGGTGATATCCCTGACCTGCCCTACGGCCAGATGATTATCCCCCACCTTGATACGGGAAAACGAAATCTCTATCTGGAACTCACTGCCATCCTGGCGCAAGGCCATGAGTTCGCGGGTTTGTCCGATGATCGAGCCTTCACCATTCGCCCTGAAGCGTTGCATCCCTTTATACGCCTTTGCGTGATAGCGTTGTGGTGCCAGCAGGGCATGCAAATCTTTGCCGATCACCTGTTCTCGGGTATACCCAAACATCGATTCAGCGGCTGGATTCCACTCCAGAATATAGCCTTCATCATCGGATACAATAAACGCATCACGCACGCTGTTTAACGCGGCACGAAAAATCTGTTCCTGCTGCCGTCTTAACTTCTTTTCCTGCTTCAGTTGAGTCTGCTGCTGCCTGTACTCCAGTGCGCGATGTATAGCCTCAGGCAGTCGGCCGGGGCGATCCTTTAGAATATAATCATCTGCTCCCTGATGCAGGCTTTCGACCGCACGATCTTCACCCATTGCCCCGGTCAAGAAAATAAATGGCAATTCCAGATGCTGGCTACGTAAATAGCTAAGTGCCTTCAGTCCATCGTAATTTGGCAGGTTGTAATCGGCCAGTATCAAATCCGGATTAAACTCATCCAGTGCCAGCTTATAGGCCTCCTCGGTTTCCACCCGCAGCGACTCAAAGTTGAGCTCTGACTTGTGTAAAATCCGCTGACACAGTGCAACATCGTTCGGATTATCTTCCAGGAACAGTATACGTAGAGGAGTAGTCACCATATTAAATTCCTATGTGTTCGGTACCTGATTGACCAGCACCCAGAACAGTCCTAGATCAGCCACGGTTTTGGAAAACTTATCAAACGCAATCGGTTTGGGCACATAGCTGTTCACTCCCAGATCATAGGCGGCCAGCATATCTTTATTTTCTTTGGAAGATGTCAGGATCACCACCGGCATAGAACGCATGGCCGGTTCTGCCCGGATCGCCTTTAAAACCTCGATGCCATCGACCTTGGGCAGACGTAAATCGAGTAATACGACCTTGGGTTGATCAGACTTTTCATGCGCATGAACCCCCCGATGAAACAGAAAGTCGAGCGCCTCTTCACCATCTTTCACCCACTCGATTCGATTCAGCAGATTGATTTTCTTGAGTGAGCGTTTTGCCAGCAGTGTTGCATCGACAACGGCCGTTTCGCTGATCGCCATGGTACCGCTCAGGGAATGCAAAACACCAACTCGGATCGGTGCAGCAGATGATGACTTCACATATCCATACAACAACCACGTACTGATAACAGCCAAGGTTAATACCGAGACCACTACGCGTTTTTTTCGACTCCACTTATCTGCACTCAAAATACTGCTACCCATGGCATCAAGCTTCTGTCTGCAGGCTCACGGCTTCCACCTGATAGCGGTGCGCGATTGCTACAAACTTCTGATAACTCTGCATAAAAGCGTCGGTAATATCCGGGTCAAACTGTTTGCCTTTTTCCTGCATGATAATGTCTCTGGCCTGCCCAAACGGTATCGCTTTTTTATACACGCGTGGCGTGATCAGCGCATCAAACACATCCGCCAGCGCCATCAGGCGTGCCGAAACGGGTATCTGCTCACCACTCTGGCCATCAGGATAGCCCTTGCCGTCCCAGCGCTCATGGTGCCAGTGTGCAATTTCTTTCGCTAACCGTAGAAACTCGACCGGCTGCTTCAGGTCTTTCTCCGACAGCTCCATCGCTTTGGCCCCGATACCGGAGTGGGAGCGCATGATGACCCACTCGTCATCGCTCAGCGCTCCAGGCTTAAGCAGAATACTGTCTGGTATACCGACCTTACCGATATCGTGTAACGGAGCGGAGCGGGTCACCAGATCGATATACTGGGTGGTTAAAATATCTTTGAAGCGCGGATGTTGCTGCAGATTGCTGGCTAATACCTCAACGTAAGACTGAGTGCGCAGAATATGATCACCGGTTTCCGGATCGCGCGTTTCAGCCAGATGTGCCAGTGCCCGGATCGTCACATTCTGTATCAAAAGATTTTCTTCCATGCGACGTTTGATCTCTGCTTCCAGAAACTCATTCTTATCGTGCATAAAATCACGCGCCTGCTTAAGCATCAGATGTGACTTAACCCGCTCTATCAGCACATCCGGCCGAACCGGTTTGGTGATATAGTCAACCGCACCCAGCTCAAAGCCCTTCTTTTCATCGGGAGACGAATCCATCGCAGTCACAAAGATGACCGGGATGTCTGCGGTCAGCGGATTCTGCTTTAGTGAAAACAGAACCTGATAACCATCCATTTCCGGCATCATCACATCCAGCAGTATTAAATCAGGAGTTGGATGGGCGATCGCGATCTGTAGCGCCCTGGCACCGGATAGGGCCGCCAGCACCTTAAACTGTGGAGATAATATACGGCTTAAAACAGACAGGTTGGTCGGCTCATCATCAACGATCAGCAGGGTTTTAATAGCCATTGCAGCACCGCGCCTCGAATAGCGATGATGACCCTGCGAAGCTTAAAGTTGAGATACAATCAGACACAGTTTATCCATAATTAATGTATGGTTATACAGCAAAGATATTTGTCTGCAATGGTTAAACCGCGTAGCAGGTATCGTTTACCGTTTTTTATTTCTGCTACTGATCTCTTCTGTCCACGCAAAACCCTGCGCGGCTTAAATAGCTGATTTTTTTTAAGCCGCCAGAAAACAGCTCAAAATGCGTCAGGTAATTCTATTTGTAGTTGAGTTCTGTAAGATTGCCGCTACTTTCGATTCCTGCGTGAAACTACCTGCCGAGTTATTGCGTTAAATCAACTGACTGAACTGCTTTGCCTGCCGGTATACATCCTGCGCTGCGAACAGTTCATGGATCACTGCGATCATGTCAGCGCCACGTTCTAGCAGCTGAGCAGCATTTTGCGCCGTTATGCCGCCAATCGCACAGATGGGAAGTTGTAACTGCTGCCTGGCCGTTATCAGTAAATCAGGATCGGCTGGACTGGCCTGAGGTTTGGTGCTGGAAGGGAAGAAGCGTCCAAAAGCGACGTAGTCAGCACCCTGCTGCTCAGCTGATAGCGCAAGATCGAGCCGGTCGTAGCAGGAGCAGCCGATAATGGCCTGTTTCCCCAGCTGTTCACGTGCCGCCGCTATATCCATATCTTCACGTCCCAGATGCACACCATCTGCCGATACCGCCTGTGCCAGAGCGACATCGTCATTGATGATAAACAGCGCCTGATGACGCTGACATAAAACCTGTAAAGCGGTTGCCTGTTGCAGTCGGGTGGCTTGATCCAGGTTTTTGGCGCGATACTGTAGCACCCGCATGCCACCCTGCAGGGCGGCTTCTACCGCGTTGATCAACGTCTGAGTGTCGGGCAACAAAATCGGATCGGTGATACCGTATAAACCGACCAGGGTGTGCGTCATTCCTGATCGGCCCAGAACAGTCGATTCGGCATCAACTGCCCCATACCGACACGTCGTGCATGCTTCAGGCTTTGCCAGGTAAAATTCTGTGCTTCGCGCGCGGCCGATAGCGGATCCAGACCCAGTGCCATCAATGCCGACAGGGTTGCCGCCAGGGTACAGCCGCTGCCATGAAATACCTGCGGCAGGCGTGGCCATTCGTAGCTGTCGATTTCCCGATGATTATGGAACAGGCGATTGACCACCTGCTGAGTATCGCTGTGGGTTCCGGTTAGCAATACATGATCGCATCCATAATCCATCAGTCCGCTCGCCATCGCCGCCGTGGTATCGGCTTGCGGTACCAGTGCGGCGGCTTCCGGTACATTCGGTGTCAATACATTGGTGATTGGCAGCAGCAGCGTTCGAATCGCATCGATCACTTCGCTATTGGCCAGTTTGCTTCCGGCTCCACTGGCCAGTACCGGATCAAAAATCACCGGGGTATCCTGATAATCGTAAAGGATGGAATGCACCGCTTCGACGATTTCGACACTACCCAACAGCCCCAGCTTAAAGGCGGCGACCGGTATATCCTCCAGCACCGCGCGTGCCGACTGAATCACGATATCTCCATCGATTGGCACCAGGCTGTATACATCGATGCTGTCCTGAACCGTCAGGCAGGTTACCACTGTGCAGGGATGACAACCCTGACTCGCAATCGCTTCGATATCCGCTGCAATGCCGGCGCCTCCGGTGGCATCATGCCCGGAAAAGCAGAGCACGACGGGCGGGGATTTTTTTTCATTTTCTGTGTTCACAATACTTACTCTGTATAAATAAGCGGTCGATAAAAATAGTATACCCGCAGTCGCTATTACTGGGCAGAGTTTTCCGCCTTGCGCAGGTTTTCATGGCGCATCAAAACCAGAATGAATCCGATCGAAGGAACCCCCAATGCGGCGGCATAAGCGAAGAATATCGGATAGCTGCTGGCATCGACAATCAGACCGGAAAAGCCGGCCACGAACTTGGCCAGTAACAGCATGATCGAACTAAACAGAGCATACTGGGTGGCGGTATAAGCCTTATTGGTTAAGGCCGATAGATAGGCAATAAAGGTCGTCGTGGCAATACCCGCAGCCAGATTATCGGCACCCACCACCAGGATTAGCCAGATTAATTCGGCATCCTGCGTAGCCAGCCAGGCGAACAGCAGATTGGTGATCACCACCAGAATCGCACCCGTCATCAGCATCCGCATGCGACCGTAATGCATCACCAGCACCCCGCCCAGCAGCGCTCCGCCGATGGTCACGAACGGGCCTACCGTTTTGGTCACCAGACCTATATCCAGTTCGCTATAGCCCATATCGATATAAAACGGATTAGCCATCACCCCGAGCGTAATATCACTGATGCGGAACACCATGATAAAGCCAAGGATCACGACTGCAAACAGGCCATTCCGGGCAAAGAATTCGGCAAACGGGCTGATCACCGCAGCCACCACCCACTGCTGAAATCGCACAAGCGCTGAGGGACAGCCCTGCAGCAGGTTTAACTGCTCGAACATCTGCTGTTCCAGCTGTATATTTTTTAAGCGCTCCGAATGATCCGGCTCTTCGATCAGTAATACCGTGATCACCCCACTCAACATAAAAAAAGCCATCCACAGGTAGGCGGTGGGCCAGCCATAGAAGTGCGCGAGACTGAAAGCTCCGCCGCCAGCCAGGATCATTCCAAGGCGATAACCGAGCTGGTAGGCACCCGCCATCGCACCCTGAAAGTCGTCACCGATGGCCTCGATACGCCAGGCGTCGATACTGATATCCTGAGTCGCGGATGAAAATGCGGTCACTATCGCAAACACGATGACCGCCTGTAACCCGCTAACCGGATCACTCAAGGCCATACTGATCAAGCCATAGATAACCCCGATCTGTGCCAGCAGCATCCAGCTTCTGCGCTGTCCCAGCCATTTTCCCAACCACGGCAACGCCAGGCGATCAACCAGTGGTGACCAGATAAACTTGAAGCCATAGGCCAGCGCAACCCAGCTCACAAAACCTATCGTGGTTTTATCCACGCCTTCCACGCGCAGCCAGGCCGACAGGGTTCCAAACACCAGCAGTATCGGCAACCCGGCAGAGAACCCCAGAAACAGCATCGAAACCACCTTGCGGTTTTTATAAACCTGGAACGACTGCGCCCAGTTATGCTGGCTGATCAGCTTCTTCATGCCCTGTGTCCTATATCCTGCACTCAGTCAATCTCATAGTCATACTGCATGATCAGCGGGGCATGATCAGAAAAGCGCTGCGCTTTATAGATTTCGGCAGACTGAACCGCTGCCTGCAGGCGTGGTGTCACCAGCTGGTAGTCGAGGCGCCAGCCGACATTCTTATCCCAGGCCTGGCCGCGATTCGACCACCAGGTGTATTGCTCGGCGCGCTGATCCACGATGCGGAAAGCATCGACATAACCGACGCGCTCGAACAGGTCTGTTAACCATGCCCGCTCATGCGGCAGAAAACCCGAGTTCTTCTGATTCGGGCGCCAGTTTTTCAGATCGATTTCACGGTGCGCAATATTCCAGTCGCCACTGATGATAAACTCCCGGCGTTTACGCTTGAGCGATTGCAGATGCAGCCTGAAGCTATGCAGAAAACGATCCTTGGATGCCTGACGATGCTCTCCCGAAGAGCCGGAAGGTGCGTACAGGGAAACGAAGGAAATGTTTTTATAGCGGAATTCCAGATAGCGTCCCTCGTTATCAAACTCACTGTCGCCAAAACCGCGTATCACTTCCAGCGGCTCGCGGCGGGAGTAGATCGCGGTTCCGCTATAGCCCTTTTTCTGGGCATCGTAGTAGGCATTAAAATAGCCGGGCGGATGAAACAGTTCGTCTTCCAACTGATGGAATTGCGCCTTGGTTTCCTGAATGCAGATGATATCGGCATCCTGCCCCAGCAACCATTCGAAGAAACCCTTACGCGCAGCAGAGCGTATGCCGTTGGTATTGATCGAAATAACTTTCATTGGTTTGATTGCATCAGACGGTAGACCTGAAACCGGATTTAAAACGAAAACAGCGACAAATTTCGGCCTGTTCTCAAATGATCGGGTATCATACATGAGTTCATAAAACGACAGGTGCTCTATGCTCAAATTTCAGCAACAATTTCTCGATTTCTGTATCCAGCGTGGGGTTTTAAAATTCGGTGAACTCACCCTCAAATCGGGTCGTGTCAGTCCCTATTTCTTCAATGCCGGGCTGCTCAACACCGGTCAGGACATGGATGCACTGGGCGATTTCTATGCCCAGGCCATCACTCATTCTAAACTCGATTTTGATGTGCTGTTTGGCCCCGCCTACAAGGGCATTCCACTGGCGGCGATTACGGTCAGTAGCCTGTACCGAAAGTTTAATCTGAACAAACCGTATGCCTTCGACCGCAAGGAAAAAAAGGATCACGGTGAAGGCGGTCAGATCGTCGGTGCTGAAATCAAGGGCGACATCCTGATCATCGATGACGTGATAACCGCAGGCACTGCCATTCGCCAGTCGATGCAGCTGATACAATCTTTAGGGGCCAGAGTCGTGGCCGTCACTATCGCTCTCGATCGGCAGGAAAAAGGCCAGGGCCAACAGTCCGCCATCGAAGAACTGGAGCAGCTCGGCATGCGTGTGATTCCGATCATCCAGCTGGCCGATATCATGAGCTATCTCGAGTCGAAAGGTGATTCCAGTCAGCTGCAGGCGGTACAGCGATATCGTCAACAATACGGTACCGCCTGAGTCGAACGACGGACCTGGAGCCGGAACCTACCGCTATAGCTTCTGTCTTAGTCTGTATGCCTTTGTTAAACAGCTCTATGCAATCATTAGCGTTACCTGCACTAGTCAGCGTGATTCTGAGTATGGCTAGCGGCTCGCTACTGGCAGAACATTCAATCACTCTGAACAGCTCACTCAAGCGCAGCGCACTGGTTGAGCTGTACACCTCAGAAGGCTGCAGCAGTTGCCCGCCCGCCGAAACATGGTTACAGCAACTGATTGAAACTCCGCAGCATGAGCTCGATACACTGGTGCTGGAATTTCATGTTGATTACTGGGACTACATTGGCTGGAAGGATCGTTTTGGTGACCCCGCCTATACGGCCCGGCAACGCAAACTGGCCCGCAACAACCAGCAGCGCACTATCTATACCCCGGAATTTTTTGTCGATGGCAAAGAAGCACGCGGCACCCAGCATGTTGTGCAACTGATACAAAGCAGCAATCGCGAACACTCGCCTGCCCGGCTCGAACTAACGGTGACGCCGACAGCACAGCAGTTTGAGTTGCAACTTAACTCTCAGATAGTGACTCTATCCGACTACCAGATACGCTTCGTGGTGTTTGAAAACGATCTGACCAGCGCTATCAAAAGGGGTGAAAATGGCGGTCGACAACTGCAGCATCAGCGTGTCGTAAGATACCTCAGCCCGTTGTTGGCTGCGGCTCCCGAACTGCGGCATGTTATCCCCGTCAACACCGACTGGAATCTGCAGAACCTGGGAGTTGCCGCCCTGCTCAGCAACACCAGAGGTGACTATATACAATCTGTTTCAGGCCCTGTAACCTTCGATTTATCAATACATTAGCCTTTTCCATTTTTTTATGACCTCGTTTTATCGACTGGAGTATGAAATAATAATTATGCTGATTGCGTCGATCACCAAATCGCTGGATACTGCTACAGGCTGATCACAATATTTCTACAGGAATAACCCCTTACCCATGTATCGAAACAAGCCCTTTCCAACCGCTTTAACCTCCGCCATAGCGTTTACTGGCGCGGTGTTGCTGGGTCAGTGGTTTGCTGCTGCACTGTATGCTGCACCACTGTATAAATGGGTCGAGGAAGATGGCCAGATTCGCTATAGCGATACCCTGCCTACGCAACAGTCGAGCAAACGGTTTCAGAAAATTGCCCCGGATGGCCGCATACTGATTACTCAGGAAGCCGCAAAATCGCGCGAAGAAATTCAGCGTGAACGCAATGAGCAGCAACGTCTGGATCGGGAAATGAAGCTAAAAGCCGAAACAGAAGCCAGAGAGGCCGCGTTACAGGAACATCATGACAATGTATTACTGATGACCTTCACCAATGAAGAAGAAATACTCGAAGCCCAGGATGAACGACTGGCGGTTATCGACTCGGTGATCAACCTGCTACATAAAAATATTGAGTCCGAGATGGAAAAACTGGAAACCGAAGAAAGAATTGCAAAACAGCGCTTTACCGATAAAGGCAAAGTTATAGCTGGCGGGCAGGCACAGAAAATTGAATACCATACGGACAAGGTGCTGTCCAAACAGCAACATCTTTCGTTAAAAATGGATGAGCGCGAAAAAGTCAAACAGCAGTATGTAACCGACCTGATACGTTATCGCGAACTGAAACAGTTACAGAAGGAGAAGGCTGAGGCAGGTGATTAGAACCCCTGCCTCGACACCTCTTTAACCCCGAATCAGGGTACCAACACCGCGGTTGGTCAACAGCTCCAGTAACACCGAGTGCTTTACTCTACCATCGATGATATGACTGGTTTTAACCCCGGATTTCACTGCATCCAGCGCACAGTTCACCTTCGGTAACATGCCACCATAGATAACACCTTCGGCGATCAGCTGCTCGGTCATCTGTGCATTCAATCCGGTTAACAGCTTGCCATCTGTATCCAGTACACCGGAGGTATTAGTCAGCAACAGGAGCTTTTCCGCACCCAGCACGGCAGCCATTTTACCCGCCACCAGATCAGCATTGATGTTATAGGATGCACCGTCCTTGCCAACCCCTATAGGCGCTATAACCGGAATAAAATCACCACTATCGAGCATTTTCACCACCGACGGATCGATACTGTCGACTTCACCAACATGTCCCAGATCGATGATCTCGGAAGCCTGTTTGTTTTTATTCGAGGACAGCTCCAGTCGACGTGCATTGATCAGCCCGCCATCCTTACCGGTCAGGCCCACTGCGCGTCCGCCATGTGAGTTGATCAGCGACACAATCTCCTTGTTGACCAGCCCGCCGAGTACCATCTGCACCACGTCCATGGTTTCCTGATCGGTCACCCGCATGCCTTCCACAAAAATACTTTCCTTGCCAATTTTTTTCAGCAAATTCCCGATTTGCGGACCACCGCCATGCACGATGACCGGGTTTACCCCGACCTGCTTGAGCAACACTATATCCTGCGCAAAGCTGCTTTTCAGCTCTTCGTCAACCATCGCATTACCGCCGTACTTAATCACCACGGTCTTGTTATCCAGACGCTGGATATAGGGCAAAGCCTCTATCAGAATATCCGCTACATTACCTAATTTATCAGTCATAATTTTTACCTTTAATGTGTTCCTGAATGGCCGAAACCACCCTCTCCTCTATCACTTTGATCAAACTCTTCAACCAGTTCAAAATCAGCCTGCACCACCGGTACAAAAACCAGCTGCGCCAGGCGTTCGCCCGGTTTCAGCGAAAACGCCTGCTGTCCGCGATTCCAGGTTGAAATGAACAGCTGCCCCTGATAATCCGAATCGATCAGGCCCACCAGATTACCTAATACAATGCCGTGCTTATGCCCCAGCCCGGAACGCGGCAATATTACCGCGGCCAGTGCCGGATCGGCGATATGAATCGCCAGCCCGGTGGGGATTAATTCGGTCTGTCCCGGCTGAAGACAGATTTCCGCATCGATACAGGCCCGTAGATCAAGCCCGGCAGAACCATCGGTGGCGTATTGCGGCAGCGGGAACTCACTTCCCACCCGTGGATCTAGTATTTTGAGCTGGATTTTTTTCATTGCTTAACAGGTTTCAGTCAGGGTTGATGAATGCGCTGATAGCGTTGCGCGATGAGCTCAAGCAGTGCTATCGCCAGTTGCGTCTTACTCTGGCGCGGCAACTGCTGCGAGCCATCGGTCCAGAATACCGTTAACGCATTGATGTCGACATCGAAGCCGGATTGCGGATCATCCACCCGATTAGCGGCCACCATATCGAGCTTCTTTTTTTCCAGCTTGGACAGCGCATACTGCTCCAGATCACTGGTTTCAGCCGCAAATCCGACACAGAAGGGTTTCCTCTCGAGTGCCGCAACCGCGGCCAGAATGTCCTTATTTTTAGTCAGTGTTAACTGCATCTGTGGAGCCGATTTTTTTATCTTTTCGCTGGCGATCGTGTCTACCCGGTAATCGGCGACCGCAGCACTGGCAATAAATATATCCTGCTCGCCGATCGTGGACATGACCTGCTGGTACATTTCTTCCGCACTCTGGCATTTTAAAACGCGCAACCCAGCGGGTGGTTGCAGGCATACCGGACCCGTGACCAGGGTGACTGCGGCACCAGCATCCAGCGCCGCCTGTGCCAGTGCATAGCCCATCTTGCCGGAACTTCGATTTGAAATATAACGCACCGGATCGATCGCTTCACGGGTTGGCCCGGCGGTAATCATGATCCTGCAACCAGTCAGACGGCCAGGCTGAAAAAGCCTCTGTACATGGGAAAGCAGAACGGCAGGCTCCAGCATTCTGCCCGGCCCGGTTTCGCCACAGGCCTGCAGGCCTTCATCCGGCCCCCATAGCTGTATGCCACGATCACGCAATCGTGCCAGATTATCGGCACTCGCCGGGTTTTGATACATCTGCTGGTTCATGGCCGGAGCCAGTGCAATCCTGCTCTGGGTTGCTAGCGCAATGGTCAGCAAGAGATTATCCGCGTAACCATCTGCCAGTTTGGCGATGGTATTCGCACTGGCGGGGGCGATCACCAGCAGATCGGCCCAGCGCGCCAGATCGATATGATCCATCGCATTTTGTGCATCGGCCTCAAACAACTCGGAGTACACCCGGTTGCCGGTCAGTGCCTGAAAGGTCAGTGGACGGATAAACTCCTGCGCCGCTGCCGTCATTACGACGCGCACTGTGGCACCCTGCTTGATCAGCAGTCGGCTAAACTCGGCAGCTTTGTAGGCAGCAATGCCACCGCTGATACCGAGAAGAATTTTTTTATTGTGCAAGTCCGTCATTTGCTCTATTTTACAGGTTCTTCAGGAATAAAAAACAAGGGAATGTTATGCCAATCACGCACTGGCCAATCGCGGAAAGACCGCGCGAAAAACTGTTACTGAAAGGTGCCAGCAACCTGTCCGACCCGGAATTGCTTGCCATCTTTTTACGCACCGGCATCAGGGGGAAAACCGCTGTCGATCTGGCACGCGATTTACTCAGCAACTTTGGCTCATTAAGATCTCTACTTACCAGCAGTAAATCCGACTTCTGCAGTTACAAGGGCCTCGGTCCTGCCAAGTACGCGCAGTTACAGGCGGTACTGGAAATGGCCCGACGCCATCTTGGCGAAGCCCTGCAGCGGGAAGTTTCGATTAATAGCCCCGAACAGACGCGTCATTACCTGCATTCCCTGATGCGCGATTATGAACAGGAAGTGTTCGCCTGTCTGATGCTGGATAACAAGCATCGGGTGATTATCTACCGGGAACTGTTTCGTGGCAGCATCAGTAGTGCCAGCGTGTATCCGCGCGAAGTGGTGAAACAGGCACTGGCAGATAACGCCGCCGCCGTGATACTGGCGCATAATCACCCGTCTGGTGTGGCTGAACCCAGTCAGTCCGATATCCAGATCACCAGACGCCTGACCCAGGCTCTCGAACTGGTCGATATACGCGTGCTCGACCATCTGATTATCGGTGATGAAGTGGTATGCTTTTCCGAGCGTGGCCTGCTTTAGCGCCAATCAACCCGATCCAAATAAAAACGGCCCCGCACTGCTGCGGGGCCGTTTTGTTTACCAATATTTTACTTCAAGTTAGAATCGGTAACCCAGTTTAACCATAAATCGGGTGTTATCCAGATCAACCTCGGCACCAGTCGTTGTTTTGATATCACTAACCGCCAGCTGATAACGTGCTTCGGCACCAATTACAACCTGGCCCATGGTGTAGCTTAGAGTAGCTCCAGCCTGCAGCGTGATAGCACTGTCATCCAGACCAGCAGCATCGGCGGTCAGATAACCAAATCCCGGGCCAAAACCGAAGGCTACATCAGGTGCAACTTCGATCTGATAATGCGGGTTTAATTCAAACGACTGAATTTCAACGCCGCTTTCATCGTAGTTGGTAATACTGATCTGCTGACGGATCACGCCATTCGGTGCCTTTAGCAGTGGACAGTTAATCGCCAGTTCGATACCGCTGATGGAACCGCTATCACCATCTGCTGGTTTCATGCTTCCGCCAACAACGGACAGCTGAGGAGCGAACTGGTAGTCATCATTCTGTACTGGAAAAAATTCCCAGCCAGAAGCTATAGCGGCCTGACTGGAAATAGCTAAAGCGGAAGCAACGAGGAGTGAACTTACTGATTTTTTCATTTTTTTGGTCTCATTCAAAGTTTAACAATGAGCGCAATATACAGTAATTCATTATATTAGAATGTGATAATGTCACGCAGCAGCCAATAAAAATTTCGCTTTTTCAGGAACTACAGGAAAGCATCGAACATCCTGCACGATGACGTGCCCATTCCGGTCTTTTTGCGGCAAATATTTCTTTCTCCGGCTGTTCATCGTAGGGCCTTCTGAGTACCTCCAGCAATTCCTGCACCATTGTATAATCACCCTGACCCGCTTTATCTATAGCCTGCTGCGCCAGATAATTTCTGAGTACATACTTTGGGTTTACACTATTCATCTGTTGGACTCTGTCAGCCTCACTGAGAGCCAATGAGGTGCAGATCTTGCGGTACTGAATAAGCCATGCTTTCAACTGATCAAGATAACTGGCATCCACTTGTTCAGGCTGATACCAGACTTTAGCAAAGATCGACTGCAGCAATTCATTATCTTCAAAATCCGTTTCAGGTAAGTCGAAGGATGCCAGCGCCCTGTAAAACAGAGTCATATCGGTTTCGATACTTTCCAGCAACTTGAGCAAACCTTTGGCTAACATTTCGATCTCGCTTGAACTGTGCGCAAAACCGAGCTTGGTAGCCATCATCGCCTGCCATTGCTGCTGGTAATAATTATTGTAATGCTGCAAAGCCAGCTCCAGCGGCGTGGTTTCGTTGATCAGCGGATAGATAGCTTCGGCCAACTGCAGTAAATTCCACTGTGCAATCTGTGACTGATTAGAGAAACGGTATCTGCGCCCATTCGCGTCGGTGGTATTCGGGGTCCAGTCCGGATCATAGTTTTCCAGCCAGCCATAGGGGCCATAGTCAATAGTCAGCCCCAGAATCGACATATTGTCGGTATTCATCACCCCATGCACAAACCCAACCCGCATCCAGTGCACGACCATGTCGGCAGTCCGCGTGCAGATTTCCCTAAACCATTCGAGATACACCTGTTTATCGGGTGGACCCAGATGCGGGTAGTCGGTTTGGATAGTGTAGTCGACCAGTCGGGTCAGATTTTCAATATCATTCTGAGCGGTCAGAATCTGAAAGTTTCCAAAGCGGGTAAAGCTGGGAGCAACTCTACACACGATCGCCGCCGGCTCGTATTCTGGATGCCCGTCATAAAACATATCCCTGACCACTTTTTCACCGGACAGTACCAGGCTTAAGGCTCGTGTGGTCGGTACTCCCAGGTGAAACATCGCTTCGCTGCAGAGGAATTCCCTGATCGAGGAACGCAGTACCGCATAGCCATCCGCGGTTCTGGAGTATGGAGTTGGACCGGCACCCTTGAGCTGCAGGCTCCAGCGTTGGCGTTCATTATTGATCACGTCGCCGAGGATAATCGCGCGTCCATCACCCAGCTGACCGGCCCAGTGCCCGAACTGATGTCCGCCGTAACACATCGCGTAGGGTTGCATACCCGGTAACAACTGGTTACCCGCAAACACCTGCAGAAAGTGCTGAGAATCGAGTGTCTCGGGATCTAGATCAAGCGCATTCAGCATTTCATGCGACAGGGCAATCAATTCGGGATTACTTGAATCGGCAGGATCAACCCATGAAAAACAGGCGTTTTTGACCTGTCGGCGTCGGTTAGTCAGTAGCGGATCGGCGGGTAAACAATGGGTGAAGCGGTTATCGAAAACCAGCTCAGTGAGAGTCTTTTTAAGATTTTTATGCATTGTAGGAGCTTAACCGACAATGCGCGATCAATGGCAGTGATTAATTTAGGGATAATTCGCCAGTGTGTAGTGTGGGTTAAGCACCTTTGTCTGTATCTGTCTGGCATAGCTCCAGTCCCTGACGGTAAAATTTGCAGGCTTCCTTGGCTTCGTTTAACTCTTTACTATTTAGCAGCCTGGCCAGCTCAAGGCAGCTTTCAGTCCCTGGCCTGACCCCAATACTCGCCTCCAGATAACTCTGCGCCTTACCCCACAGCTTAAGACGGATACAGATGCGGCCAAGTGCCAGCAGTAACACATCACTCGATCCATAATCCTGCAACCACTTTTCGGCTGTCACCAGCTGTGCGGCACTATCTTCCAGCTCCAGCTTTCCGTAACAGGCAATCAGACGATTGTCCCACTGCTGATCAATCGCCTTGACCAGCAACTGTTCACTACGTCTGTTATCTTTTCTGTGCTGACTCAACAAGCGGATGTAATGCAATATCAGGGTCGCGTTGGCCTGATAGTTTTTGGGTATTTTATTCCAGGTCTTTTCCAGTGACTCGCCTTCCTTGATGGCCGCAGCACTCAGACAACCACTAAAAACCTTTGTTTCCATCTGCTGCAACTGCTCTTCCTTAAACAGTTTCTTTTTACGAACTTCAGGCAGTAAATCACATAATAAAGCCCATTCTTCAATCTGAAAATAGACTTTTGCGAGTAGTTTCACGACATAATCATGCCTCGGAGCAAGGCTACGCAGATGAGTCAGGGTTGCCAGCGCTCTTTCTGTCTGATTAGAAGACAGCTGCAGCTCTGCCTGGGTTACACCGATCGCAATTTCGGCCTCCGGCTTGACTTCGTGGGCAGCCTTCAGATAGTTATCGCGCTGATCATACTTACTCAGGTTCTGTGCCGCTCGGGCAGCGGCCAGGTAGTTGAGTAAGGGATTTTCCGCATGCTCAATCAGCTTTAACAGTTTCGCTTCCGACTGCTCAAAACGTCCTTCTGCCAGATCGATAAGACCGATATTTAATAGCTTACGACTTTTATCGATGCGGCGTCTTTCAGCCTGCCGCGCCAGTGTTTTCGGTAACCGCCAGAGAGCCAGTAGCAGGCGGAACATCAGCTGCAGTGCAACCCCTGCCACTGCGACAGCAACGACGCCAAACGCAAGACTGGTTTCCAGTGAAAACTCGCCATACCGAATCAGCACAAACCCCGGATCATTTTTTACAAACAGCACGCCCAGCAACACGGCGATAACCATGATCAGCAGACCGATAAAGAGCTTAACCATTGTTAGCCTCCGGTGATGAATTTTGGGTGGCGGGTACGGGCGCTTCGCGTTTGGCCTGGATTTCCTTCAGGAGTCTTAACGACTGGGTAATATCCGGCAGATCGGGATGAATCGGCGACTGTTGCAATTGCTGCAACGACTGATAGAAATCGGCATTTGACGCATTTTCCAGATCATAGTTTTGACTGAACAGCTGTACATTCTGCTCCATCAACTTCAGGTACTGAGCCGCATCACGATCCAGCACAGACCAGCGTGTTAGTTTCAGGTTTTCCTGCAGGCGTTCACGCACATCGGTAATTACGGTCTGCTCCATTACCTCTATTTTTGGCTGTACACCCTTGATGGTCACCAGCGAGGTCATAAATGCAATCAACTTCTGATCCAGCGGACGTTCTGCGCTGGCGGGAGTTGCGACAGGGGCTGGTGCCGTTGAGGCTTTCGCTACCTCGGCTTTTGGTTGATATCCCGGTTTCAGGCCAGCGATCTGTCGAGCCAGACGCGACAGGGTCAGAGTCATACCGACCAGATCTGGTCGAGTACGGGTTTTCAGCTGGGTGATTTCTTCGTTGATCCTGACTCTGACCGGTAACAATCCGGGATCTGCCAGTTCTGCAATGCGTTCACTCGCCGCATTCAAGGTTCTGGCGGCCCCTTCAAAATCATCTTCCAGGATCAGTTTATGCTGCGCAACAGACATCAGGTATTCAACTTCAGACAACTTCCAGCCATTTTTATCGCGTGCATATAACGCAAACAGTTTTTCCACCGATTTGGTTAAGTCTCGCTGCCCCTGCTCCAGCGCAGGCAGTCTGCTGGCGCTCTGATCAATAGAGCGGCGTAGGCCGTTGATACTGGTTTCAACCTGAGTGCTGGATGGACGTTGCGCCAGCTGAGACTGCAGTTCATCCAGCCGGGCCTGATTCTGCTGCTGATACTGGTTAAACAAGATCCAGCCCTGATAGGCGCCAGCAGCAAGGCCAGCGATAAGGATAAGTATCAATACCAGGGGTAGCAGAAAGCCACGCTTTTTAGCCGTTTTTTCTACGCCGGATGCCGCCTCAGTGGATACTGACTCGGCTGGCTTCTGTTGTTCTTTCTGAGGTATCTGTTTCATGAATGATGATTCAGTTTTGTGATTGCTGCCACTCCTGTAGTGAGTCAAATATTCCTTCGTCACTTGCACTGTTGGCGATAATTATAGCTGCATTATGTCCCAGATGACGGGCAGTTTCACGCATTCTTTCACTGATCAACAACCAGGGTATCTGGCGCAGACTTTGCGCCTCTGCTTCATTCAGTAATTGAAAGCAGTTTATCAAGCCTTCAGCACTGGTGAATATCGCCAGATCGGGGAAGACTCCGGCACTTAATTCTGCGAAATATCCGTCAGCGTAGTCCGGCAACGCGCGTTGATAAACTTCTATATACTCCACTCTGGCACCGCGCTCAACCAGCGTATCCCCCAATAGATTGCGCCCTTCCTGTCCACGAAAGATAACAATCTGTCGCCCCTTTATCTGTTGCAGAGCTGCGGAAGCCAGCAGACCCTCGCTGTTATAGCTGTCGGCCGGAATAATAGCTGAAGCGACTGAGTGACGCTGCAAGGCCTGCCAGGTGCCCTTACCGATGACGCCCAGTAACAGCCGTTGCGGCAACGCTTTGGCATCCAGATACTGGAATGCATAATCAACCGCATTACGGCTGACGAATAATGCGATATCGATGGACTGAAGATGATCTGTTAAAGCTTCTAATTGGGTATTTTTCGGCGCGGCCTGAATCTCGATAGTGGGGAAGTTGATAACGCTGTAGCCTGCCGTTTGCAGCATTTCACTGAGTTGAGCTGACTGGTGCGCGGGACGCGTCACCAGACAGGTTTTATGTTGCTCACGAGCATCCACTGGCGCCGGATGTTTACTCATGCAGTTTTGCGAGAATCTCACCTGCACCCTGGCGCAATAGATCCTGTGCCAGCGTTATACCCAGTGCCCTGGCCTGTGTGGACGGTCCACGAATTTCGGCACGCAGCACCTTACTGCCATCCGGTTCTCCGACCAGACCACGCAGATACAGCTGGTCACCTTCCAGTACCGCGTAACCAGCTATCGGCACCTGACATCCCCCGTTCAGAGCTTCATTCATGGCGCGTTCTGCGACCACCCGTAAGGTGGTATCCGCATCACCCAGCGGTGCCAGCAATTGCCTGACCGCTTCATCATCACTGCGCGCTTCGATGCCGATGGCACCCTGGCCAATCGCTGGCAGGCTTTCTTCCGGCTCCAGAAATGCTCGAATACGGGACTCGAAGCCGAGACGCTTGAGTCCGGCTGCCGCCAGAATAATCGCGTCATACTCGCCATCATCGAGCTTTTTCAGGCGTGTATTTACATTCCCGCGCAGCCAGTCCAGTTTAATATCCGGATGTTTTTCCCTGATCTGGGTCTGTCGACGTAAGCTCGATGTTCCGACCACTGCATGCTCGGGTAATGCTGACAGACTGGTATACTTATTTGACACGAACGCATCTCTTGGGTCTTCACGCTGCATAATCAATGTCAGCTCAAGCCCCTGCGGAAACTCAACCGGTACATCTTTCATCGAATGCACCGCGATATCGGCTTTGCCTTCCAGCATACCAGCCTCCAGTTCCTTTACGAACAGCCCTTTGCCACCGACCTTGGCGAGTGGCGCATCGAGTATCTTGTCTCCTTTGGTTTTCATTTTAACCAGCTTGATATCGAGCTCGGGATACAGGGCTTTAAGACGGCGACTGACTTCTTCGGCCTGCCAAAGTGCGAGTGGACTGCTGCGGGTGGCAATCCTTAAAGTTTTGAGTGATGTTTTCATGCGCCGCATTATATGTCAGCTCCGCACAATCGGAAACTGGCAAGTGCGCCTTTTTTGGGCAAAAAAAAACGCTCTACTGCCTAGAGATTTTTGAGGATTTTCCGCACCGAGGATAAATGACGCCGGCTAACTTCCATTCGGTCATTAATTTCTGTAAAAAAAACCTGATGCCCTTCTACATTATTTTTCATGCCCGCGACCTTATCCAGTCTGACCAGGGCGTTACGATGTATACGCACAAACTGCTCAGCGAATTCCTGTTCAAGAGCCTTCAGTGGTTCTTCGATCAACACTTCCCCGCCTGCATGGCGTACCGTGACGTATTTCTGTTCGGCATGGAAATAAAAGATATCGTCCAGCGAAATCAACACCAGATTGCCCCGTACACGTGCGCAGATATGCTTTCTCACATCCTGCAATCCGACCGCGTCCAGACGCTCACGGGTTTGCGCCCGATTCAAACGTACACACGATGCCAACGAATCCCGCAACCGCTCCAGCTTGACCGGCTTCAACAGATAATCCACCGCATGGGTTTCAAACGCTTCCAGCGCATGATCTGAAAATGCGGTGGTAAAAATAATAGCAGGCGGGTTTTTGCAGCCATACAGATGACGCGCCGTCTCCAGCCCATTCATCACCGGCATGCGTATATCCAGCAGAATGATATCCGGCTCCAGTTGCTCAGTCAGGCGCAGAACCTCACTGCCATTGGTCGCCTCTGCAATCACCTGATATTCTGTTAGTGGTGCCAGCAAACGGTTCAATCGATCTCTGGCCGGCTTTTCATCATCCGCAATGAGTATTTTCATAATAGAGGCCGTAGTTACTCGTGAATTAAAGATTATCTTAATTTATGATGACAGGAATTTTTATTTCTACTTTATATAGTCCATTTTCAACCAGATGTGAAATCTTTGCCCGCCCCTGGAAGCTCAGGCTCAGGCGCTCACGGATATTTTCCAGTGCCATCTGATTACCCTGACGGTGCTGCGTCGTTGACTTCTGTAGTATCGGATTGCTTATCTGAATCTGCAGCACAGCTGTCTGCTGTATCACTATGTTGATTTCACCGCCGTGCTGCAACGGCTCTATACCGTGATAGATTGCATTTTCCACCAACGGCTGCAGGGTCAGTGCGGGTAGTGTCCATGCATCGGTGTCTGCCTGTACATCCCAGTTAACCTGTAGTCGCTCCCCCAGTCGCAATGACTCAAGGTTTATATACTCACGCGTCAACTCGATTTCATCACTCAGGCTGATCTGGGTTTCAGAGCGTAAACTGGCCCGGAACAGATCAGCCAGACTGACAATCGCATGCTCGGCCTTTTCCGGTTCATCATAGGTCAGGCTGGCAATCGTATTTAAGCTGTTAAACAGAAAATGAGGCCGAATGCGCGCCTGCAGCGCCTGTAAGCGTGCATGCGACTCCGCCTTGATCATCGCTTTGGCCGCATATTGCACATAGAAATAACGCAGTGCCAGTCCATATAAAATAAGACTCACCGATACATGCTGAGTGATCACCAGCAGCAGTGACTGCTGCCTGAACAGGTCCAGCCTCAACAGATCATTGATCTGATAGGCCAGCGCTGCCATGGTGGCACTCAGCATGAACACGACCAGTACACTCAACAGGGTTGCCTTGAAGGTGCTGTCAAGCACACCGGATCTGCCTAACCAGCATAACAGCCCGGCACTGGTCAGGCCGGTCCACTGGATATACAGCGACATTAACGCGAGATGGATAGTCAGGCTGCCAGCGGCGGAAGCACTTGCAATCGCCAGTACAATTGCGATCAATTCCAGCACCAGTATCAGGATTAAATTTGTGTCCGCATGGCAAAAATCCGGCAGGTAGCTGTGCTTAGCCAGCGCTGGATCGGGATTGGAATTATTATTTGTCATAAACGCCTTGATTTACGGTAGCCGTCAATGCAAGCATACACGATTCTGTCAATCCGAGCGGATTAGCGACAGTGAACCAATTACTTTAAACCGGATATATTGATGACTAAACAAACAGATTCACGCATGTGGGGCGGCCGCTTCCAGGAACCTACCGATGCGTTTGTAGAAGCTTTTACCGCCTCGATTAATTTTGATAAACGGCTGGCCCTGGTGGATATCCAGGGCTCCCGTGCGCACGCTAAAATGCTGTCAAAAATAGGCGTGTTAACGGCCCAGGAACTGCAGGACATCGAATCCGGTTTATCCACTATCGAGCAGGAAATCGTGAACCATCAGTTTATCTGGTCGGTCAAGCTGGAAGACGTACACATGAACATTGAGGCACGCCTGACTCAATTGATTGGAAACGCCGGTAAAAAACTGCATACCGGTCGATCACGTAACGATCAGATCGCCACCGACATACGCCTTTATCTGCGTGAACAGATCAAGCATTGTCAGCAACGCATGCGCGATTTTCAAAACGGCCTGCTGGATCTGGCGAGCAGCCATTCCGATACCATCATGCCCGGCTTCACCCATTTACAGGTCGCCCAGCCAATCACCTTTGGCCATCATCTGCTGGCCTGGTTTGAAATGATCGAGCGCGACCATGACCGCCTGAGTGACTGCGCCAGACGTATCAACATCCTGCCGCTCGGCTCCGCTGCGCTGGCTGGAACATCCTATCCGCTGGATCGTCAGTTCACAGCCGAACTGCTGGAATTCAGTGCGCCTTCCAGAAATTCACTGGATGCGGTGAGTGACCGTGATTTTGCGATTGAGTTCTGTGCCGCTGCGGCTATCTGCATGACGCACCTGTCACGTATGGCCGAAGAAATGGTGATCTGGTCATCTGCCCAGTTTAATTTCATTGTATTGCCGGATCGCTACTGCACCGGATCATCGATCATGCCACAGAAAAAAAATCCGGATGTTCCCGAGCTGGTGCGCGGCAAAACCGGTCGTGTGAATGGTCATCTGATCTGTCTTCTCACGTTGATGAAGTCCCAGACTCTCGCCTATAACAAGGACAATCAGGAAGACAAGGAGCCCATCTTCGATACCCTCGACACCTTACTTGGCAGCCTGCGTGCCTTCGCTGATATGGTACCCAATATTAAGGTCAACAAGGATGCGATGTATCAGTCCGCCCGGCAGGGGTTTGCCACGGCCACCGATCTGGCCGATTATCTGGTGAAAAAGGGGCTAGCGTTCCGGGATGCGCATGAAGTGGTCGGCACCGCCGTTGCCTTCGGAATTCAGCATGGAAAAGATCTATCCGAGTGCAGTCTGCAGGAGTTACAGCAGTTTGATGCTCGCATCGAACAGGATGTGTTTGATGTACTAACTCTGGAAGGCTCAGTCAATGCGCGTAATATTACTGGAGGAACCGCCCCCGAACAGGTGCGTTTTCAGATTCAGCAGTGCAGAGCACTGATCAGTTAAGACTGTATTCACTCATCAACATTGCGTTTTACTTTTGCACTGATAAGCAGCAGATTTTTTTTCATCCGCTGCCTGAATCCGGTTAACCAGCCGCTAAACAGCGGCCTGTCTTTTAAGATGTCAGGGTTGAAATCACCCGCCACGACCCTGGCATGTGGAATATTGCGTTGTATTGCCTCTACCATATGGCGGGTTATTCCCGGTACCGGTTTGATACTGATCCACAGCAGATTCAAGCGTATATTCAAATCGACATACACCACGACACTTTCAAACGTGAGCAGGCTATCACGAATTTTTAACAGGTAGCCTTCCACCGTCGCTTCATTCGCTTTTTTCAGCCCCGGAATGAGCATCATGAAATCACTGTAAGGCTTACCGTCTTCGTCTCGGGCGGGCACTCGCGACCAGAGTGGGCTGGATGCAATGAATGGGGTACAACGGAGAGCGTTGGGATTTTCCATGCGATTTATTATAAGCAGAAAATGATTATTCGCTTTGAATAAATAGTTATCAGGTAATAAGGAAATGAAGTTTTTGTAGTGGGTCGGGGTTATTGGCCCCTGTGTTTCGGGATATAAGACCATCCATGACAAATACTGCTCTTGCGCATCCATGCGCCCGCAGCATAAGCACATATATGTGCAAACACCCTTCTCGGCCCTCCCTGGCCTTCAGGGTATAAGCACTTCCGTGTGCAAACACCCTTCTCGGCCCTCCCTGGCCTTCAGGGTATAAGCACTTCCGTGTGCAAA
>JACKQG010000512.1_pt1 | contig 56507 bp, 55 predicted proteins | sample 8237621 | NCBI WGS metagenome assembly JACKQG01 (sample SAMN15677084, study PRJNA649215) | marine metagenome | biome: marine; feature: Black Sea; material: saline water; isolation source: suspended particulate matter (SPM) from the Black Sea western gyre | collected 2013-06-09/2013-06-10 | depth... | reverse complement strand
CGCATAAGTATTATAATGGCAAAACTTAATTCAAGATTCAGTTCAAATTACATGTCAAAAAACAATCCAAGAATTCTAATTAGTGACTTATGTGAAGTGATTGGAGAGTACATGTCTAAGTCGCAAGTAGAAGGGGTTTATCAAGCCTATATTATTGCCGCTACTGCACATGATGGCCAGTATCGCAAATCGGGCGAAGCTTATGTGTTTCACCCGATTTCCGTGGCCATGATTTTGGCTGAGCTTCAGCTGGATTATTACTGTATTGTGGCTGCTTTACTGCATGATTGCATTGAAGATACGAGTGTTACTTATGAAGAAATAAAATATGATTTTGGCTATGAAATTGCCCATATTGTAGAAGGTGTTTCTAAGTTAACCGGGCTTGAATTTCATACCAATGCAGACAAGCAAGCGCAAAATTTCCGCAAGCTGTTTTTAGCCATGAGTGATGACATGCGAGTGATGGTTATTAAGCTGGCTGATCGTTTGCACAATATGCGCACGTTAGGCTCAATGAGGCGTGATAAGCAGCTTAGAATCGCCAAGGAAACGGTCGAAATTCATGCGCCAATTGCCAGAAGATTAGGCCTTAATAGCATTAGAGTGGAGTTGGATAACTTGTGTTTTGCGATTATTCATCCGTTTCGTCATCAGGTGTTGGTCAGCCAAATTAAAAAGCAGTGTGGTAATCGTACCAAAGTTATTACTCATATTCAGCAACAGCTTAATGATCGATTACAGCAAGAAGGCTTGCCTGATGTTGAGATCAGTGGTCGAAGAAAACAACCTTGTAGCATCTACAAAAAGATGAAAAACAAAGGGTTGAAATTTTCTCAAGTGCTGGACATGTATGCATTTAGGGTGATTGTTAAAGACGTGGCACAGTGCTATCAAACGTTAGGCGTTATTCATAACTTGTACAAGCCTTTGCCCGGTAAATTTAAAGATTATGTGGCCTTGCCAAAATCTAACGGCTACCAATCTTTGCATACGATTTTATTTGGCCCAAACAAAATCTTTATTGAGGTTCAAATTCGCTCTGAAGACATGCATTTTGTATCTGAATACGGTATTGCTGCTCATTGGCATTATAAAAGTGATGCAGATGATGATTCAGAGTTAGCTAGTAACTGGCTGGGCTCTTTGCTAGATATTCAGCAAAATTCTGGCACGTCAGTTGAGTTTTTGGAAGAAACAAAAAACGATCTATTTCCATCTGAGGTGTTTGTCTTTACACCGCAAGGTGAGATTATGCAACTGCCTTACCGAGCCACAGCGCTCGATTTTGCCTATATGGTGCATACTAACATCGGTCATGGTGCGGTTAAGGCTAAAATTGACCAAGTTGGCGCCTCTATTTCAACTCAGCTTCGCTCCGGACAAACCGTTGAAATTGTCACTAGTAAGCAGGCTAAACCACATCCATCTTGGTTGCAAATGGTGGTTACTGCCAAGGCTAAATCAGCTATTAAGAGTTATCTTAAATCGCAATCTGCCTCAGAATTAATACGCCTTGGTGAATATTTGCTGTCAAATGCACTTGATTATCAAAATGTCAATATGGCCAATATTGAGGCTGAACGCTGGCAAGTATGTCTTGATGAGTTGGGTTGTGATTCGTTAGATGAGCTGCACTTGCGTATTGGTTTGAGTGAAATATTAGTTTCTGTGGTGTTGAATAAACTACAGTATGGTGATGATCAACAAAAAATACAGCAGATTAAAATTAATACCACGCGTGATAAGGCCATTAGTTTTGCACACTGTTGTTATCCAATTCCTGGGGATAAGGTTGCAGGGATTTTAACCACATCCAAAGGCATGGTTATGCACCGATCTGACTGTACAAATCTAATACGATTAAAAGCCAAACATGCACAGTGGCTAGCGATTGATTGGGAGGCGGATAAGCAAGATAGTTTTGAAGTTAAGATTGTGGTTGATGTGGCTAATCAGCGAGGTACGCTAGCTGCTATTGCTAATACGGCGGCTAAGCTCGAATGTAATATTGAACATATTGAGATTCGTGAAAAAGATAATTCTATTAAGTCATTAGAACTGGCGGTCAGCGTTACAGATATTGATCATTTGAAAGCTGTCAGTGATGCGCTTAGAGCGCTAGAATTTGTTCAAGGTGTGTCCCGTTATTAGTTGATTTTTCACATCGAGAATACTGCATAACACCTGATGATTTGGTTAAAATTAAAGCATTATTTTTTTTAGGTATTTGATATGAATTGGACCGATTCTTTAGACATTGCGATTGCGCTAGATGAAACCTATCCGGATACAGATCCACTGAGCATAGGCTTTGTAGAATTAAGAGATAAGGTGATGGCATTAGAAGAGTTTGACGACGACCCTGAGAAATCAGGTGAAAAAATTCTTGAAGCTATTCAAATGAATTGGATTGAAGAAAAAGAATGATTAAACTAATAGCTGCTTGCTTTGCACTTTACGCTTCATCAGCGTTTGCTGTTTTAGAGGTGACTGTTTTAAAAACAGATGAAGACGCTTTTCCAATTGTTATTTCTCCATTTTCCGTTACAGGTGATGCCAAACAGGGTGAGGCGATCGCGCATATCATGCGTGATAATTTTAATCGCTCGGGTGAGTTTAATGCCTCAAGTGCTAATCAAATTATTGATGATCAAATTAATTTTAAACAATGGCAAGCTAAAAAAATTGAGGCGATTGTTATTGGAAAGCTTGACCAGGTTAGTCAGAAAATTTTCAACGTTGAAATTGAACTGATTGACACTTATTCTAAGAAAACTTTATATGCTAAGAAGTTTGCTGTTCATAACAGCGGTATCAGACGAATCGCGCATTATTTATCCGATCAAATTTATTTTGCTCTATTGGGCATTAAGGGTTCGTTTGACACTCGCCTTGCTTATGTGACAGTGGCTAACAAAGGCCAAGGTAAGCGTGAGTATCGTTTAGAAATTTCTGATTCTGATGCGCAAAATCCACAAACTATTTTTAGAGCGGCTAGTCCAATTTTGTCACCTGCTTGGTCGCCAGATCAAAATAAAATTGCGTATGTTTCGTTTAAAAATGGCCGATCTGAGGTGTTTATTCAGTATCCATTTATGCGCAGAAAAACACAAAAATTACCTTATTTTGACGGCATTGCCTCAGCCCCAGCCTGGCACCCTAATGGTGAAAGCATTGTATTAACATTATCAAAAGATGGTAATAAAGACATTTACGCTTATCACTTAACTGATAAAAAATTAACCCGTCTGACTCAAGATGTTGGTATTGACACTGAGGCGAGCTTTTCGCCTGATGGTGAGCGCATCGCCTTTACCTCTAATCGTTCAGGCCAAGTTCAGGTTTATATTAAACACCTAGCATCAGGCAAAATTAAGCGCGCTACGTTTGACGGCAGTTACAATGCCAAAGCGGTATTCTCACCTGACGGTAAAAGTTTAGCTTTGGTACATCGTTTAGATCGAGATTATCGTATCGCCATGCTTGATATTGCCACACAAGATCTGACCATTATGACCAGTAATAAGTTGGACGAATCTCCATTCTTTTCACCCAATGGTAGTATGATTATTTATGCAACCAACAAAGGTGATACCGGCGTACTATCTGTTGTTTCAATTTTGGGTCAGCAAACTTTTGAGCTGGCCAGTAAAGCGGGTGAGGTTCGAGAGCCTAATTGGTCACATTATTCTAAATAATTCGAGGAGTTTATTATGTTAAAAATCACTGCATTATTAACAGCCACTGCGTTGTTGTCATCTTGCTCTACCACGGTTGAAGAGTTGTACCAAAAAGTAGCGCCAAGACCTAGTGTTGTTGCACAGGATGATACTCAAGAGCATGTTGTTGCTCAAGATACCTCTAGTTTTCAATCAACCGAATATGCGGGTAACTATAAACGCTCAAACACCCAAGTAACAGCGGCCCAGTTAGCGTCCGCTGAGCTTAAAAATACCGGTACTCAATTTGTATTGTATTTTGATTATGATGGTAGTGAAATTAGCGAGTCGGCCACCCAGGAAATTATTAAACATGCTAATTTTATGCGTGACAATCCTGCGCTTAATTTACGCTTAGAAGGGCATGCAGATGAGCGCGGCACTCGTGAGTATAACTTAGCTCTGGGTGAGAATCGAGCCTTGGCAGTTAAAGAAGTGCTAGGGCTGTACGATCTTAGCTCTAGAGTTGAGGTGATTAGTTTTGGTGAAGAAAGTCCATTAGCACAAGCACATGATGAGAGCGCTTGGCAGAAAAACAGACGTGTTGAGTTTGTTTATCAGTAGCCTATTGTGAAGCGTCTTTCTTTAATTGTTCTTATGGCTGCTTTTGTTGGTCAGCCAACTTTTGCGGGTATTAATACCGACAAAGTGATCATGGATCACAATAAGAAAATTAAACGCCTGGTTAAAAAGAACCGAACCCTTAAAGGTAAAATTGAACAATTAGAGCAACAACAGCAGCAAAGTAGTAAAAAAATTGCTGAATTGTTTAATTTGATGGAGTACAAAAAATCCAGTGTGGTGGTTGAGCAAACCATGATGCGTGTGCGTGAGCATAACAAAAAAGCTAAAAAGATCTATACCAGTGCGCGATCCTTGTTGGTGACTGATCAATACGATCAAGCCATTATTTTATTTAAGCAATATTTAGATATTTATCCTGACAATAATCATGCCTCGGATGCGCAGTATTGGCTGGCTAAAGCTTATTTAGCTAAGGGTGATTATCAGCAAGCTAAAAACACCTTTGTGGCTTTTCAGCAAGGCAGTCCTTTGCACCATAAGTTTTCAAATTCTTTGTTTGAATTGGCTCGAGTTTATGTTGAGCTGAAGCAAACTCAAAAGGCGCAAACATTACTTAATAGTATGATTAGTAAATTTCCAGCGCATCACACTATTAATCGAGCCAAACAATTGCTCAGTAAGATTAGCCCAAAAGAGTCAACTGTCAGCGAGCCTAGCCAAGCTAATTAGCATGAAGGTGATAGAGATTCCAAGCGTTGACTTGGATGGCTTGTGCCAATTAAACGCTAAGCGTTATCCATTTTTACTGGAAAGCGTTAATCATAATAGTAATAACCGCTATTCTATTTTGTTCGCCCATCCTCAGCAAACCATACAGCTTAACCATTTAACAGAGTTTGATTTTTTAGATGAGTTAGCCAGCCAGATTAAGCCTAGTGATCAGCAGCGCCAAGATTTGCCGTTTACCGGTGGTTGGTTTGTGTATTTGGCTTATGAGTTAATTGGACAAATTGAGCCAACCTTATTAAGCAAGATGTATGACAGTAGCTTGCCTATTGCCATCGCGGTTAAGATTCCAAGTGCTATTATTATTGATCACCAATTGGACAAAACCTTTTTGCTGGATGAGCAGGGTGATGAAGATAGAATGGCGCTAATACTAAAAGACATAGGCGCTGTAAAAACAATTGAAACGGCTGATTTTTCAGGAAATCTGACCTGTGAGGCGGACAAAAAGTTTCTATCAGGCGTTGAGGCGATTAAAAAATATATTAAAGCTGGCGATGTTTTTCAGGTGAATTTATCTCGTGCTTGGCGCTACGCTTTGCAAGAGGATTGTTCTGCCGCTCAGCTTTATAGTCGCTTAAAAAAATCCAATCCAGCACCATTTTCTGCGTTGGCACAATTCGAACAATTTAGTATTATTTCATCCTCGCCAGAGCGCTTGTTTAGTGTGAATGGTGATACAATTGAAACGCGCCCCATTGCAGGCACTCATCCGCGTGGCCAAGGTGAAGAGGATGAGGAGCTTAAGCAGCGGCTGATTAGCCACCCTAAGGAGCAAGCGGAACACATTATGTTGTTGGATTTAGAACGTAATGATTTGGGCAGGGTGTGTGAATATGGCAGTATTAATGTTAATGAAGTCATGACACTTGAAACCTACCCTTATGTGCATCATATTGTGTCTAATATCAAGGGTACGTTAAAGCCTGATACGCACGTAGATCAGCTAATCCGAGCTTTGTTTCCGGGCGGCACGATTACTGGCTGTCCTAAGATTCGTTGCATGGAGATTATTGCCGAATTAGAGCAAGGCGCTCGTGAGGCTTATACGGGCTCGTTAGGTTATATTAGCAATAATGGTAAAATGGATTTAAACATTCTGATTCGAACCATGATCAAGCAAAACCAAACGTTAAGTTTTAGAGCAGGTGCTGGCATTGTGTTTGATTCAAAGCCAGCTCGTGAATTAGAAGAAACGACGCATAAGGCACAAGGCATTCTTAAGGTTTTTTCTTAGAGGTGTTCTCAAGGCTTGAACTTTGAAGTCATTGGGTAACGACGCTCTTTACCAAAAGCGTTTTTACTTATTTTAGGTCCAGGCGCGCTTTGTCTGCGCTTGTATTCGTTGTTAAGCACCAACTTGCTAATGCGATCAACTGTTTGTTGATTGTGGCCACGTTGAACAATCTCAGCAATAGAAAGCCTTTGCTCAATGAATAGCTCTAGGATGTCGTCTAGCTCGTCATACGGTGGTAATGAATCTTGATCGACCTGATCGGGTGCAAGCTCCGCCGAAGGTTCGCGATCAATGACACGCCCTGGAATAATATAGGATTGGCTATTGCGATAGTTAGCCAATCGATAGACCATGGTTTTAGAAATATCTTTTAATGGGGCGAAACCACCAGACATATCGCCGTAAAGCGTTGCATAACCCACAGCCATTTCAGATTTGTTGCCTGTGGTTAGTACGATACTGCCTAGTTTGTTAGAAATGGCCATCAGCAGTGTGCCACGTACGCGCGCTTGTAGATTTTCTTCAGTGGTGTCGGCTTCCATGCCGCTAAAAATACCATTAAGTTGAGCGTTAAAGCTATCCACCATCGTGTGAATGCTGATTTCATCATAATCAATATTCATGATGCTGGCTTGCGCTTTGGCGTCTTCAAGACTCATGTTTGAGGTGTAAGTGTAAGGCATCATAATAGCTTTAACTTTCTCACTGCCCACGGCATCAGCAGCAATGGCCAGGGTAAGTGCAGAATCAATACCACCCGATAAACCAATAACCACCCCATCAAATACACCATTTTTATTAATGTAATCTTGGGTGGCAAGCACTAAAGCATCATAGATGGTTTGTTCAACGCTGATAGTTGCTGTGGTGCTATGAGCCGGCTCAAGTAGAGTGCTGGTGGATTTAAAGAAGGGGAGTTGTTGGGTGATTTGCGCTTTATTGTTCATTATGAATGACCCACCATCAAAAACAATCTCATCTTGGCCACCCACTAGATTGACATACACCAGGTCAATATTATTTTCCATGACGCGTTTTTTTGCCTCTGCTAAGCGTTGTTGATGTTTGTCAACATGAAAAGGTGAGGCGTTAATAGCAATCAAGGTTTGTACGCCGTATTTGGCCGTTTCCTTAACGGTATCAGCATCCCAGATGTCTTCACAGATCAATAGTCCAATGCGTTGGTTGTTAATGGTAAAAACACAAGTTTGATTGCCTGGTGTAAAGTAGCGTTTTTCATCAAAGACACTGTAGTTGGGTAGTTGTTGTTTATGGTAAATTTTAATTTCACCATTCTGAATAAGGTAAGCAGAGTTGTATAAAGTGTTGTTTTGCTTGCAGGGTGCACCGAAAATAATCGAAATATTGTCAGGAATTTTGCTTTTAATAAATGTAACCTTTTGCTCCACTTGTTGCATAAAGCCATGGCGCAATAATAGATCTTCTGGAAGATAGCCAACTAAAGCCAATTCTGGAAATACCAATAGGTCAGATCCATTTTTAGCCGCTTCAATACTTAAATCAATAATTTGTTGGGCGTTGTTATCCAAATCGCCAACAACAGGGTTAATTTGCGCGATATCGATTTTGATAGACTCTGAGCTCTGAGAAAGGTTTTCTAACTGTTCCTGCCAAAATATGGCCTTCGATTTATCACCCTTGATTTTTGCCGCCTCAAGTTTGGTATAAGCCACGACTTCGGCAGGGTTGATGTTCAAAATATCAGCAAACAACCAAGCGTGTGTTTCTGAAAGGGTGGATTTTCCAGATTTATATTTACTTAAATTAGATTGGTTAATGCCATATTCTTGGGAAATTTTGTAGTCTGAAAAGCCAGTCTTTTTGCGGACTTTAGCAAGATAATCTTTGGTTTTATTGGCCATGGTATTTTGTGATTTTATACTTGAATTTTTTACCTATTATAGTTAATTTTTACCACTAGTGTAATGAAGTTAAATTAGTTAAAAAATACCACTAGTGGTAAAACCACCATAAAAACCATATAACTTATTGATTTTTAATAAATAAAAATATATTTAATTTTTAATAAAAAAACCCTTTACAAGGCTCATAAAGCACGGTATATTTCGATCAACTTAACAACAAAAAGAGGAAGATATCATGAATCAAATGCATGCACATTTATTGGCAGAATCTGAGCTAAAAATTGACACTGTTAAGATCCAACAACAAGCCTATTTAGGCGACGCTGATTCGCAATATAAGTTGGCTGATATTTTCCAAAAAGGTAAGGGCGTTGCTAAGAACTCAGCGCATGCTTTTTACTGGTACCAAAGAGCGGCTCAACAGGGTAACTTGCCAGCACAATTTAATGTTTGGTATGCTTATTTAACTGGCGAAGGAACATCGGCTAATAAACAATTGGCTGACAAATGGTACGCCAGAGCAACACTAAAAAACTCAAGTTCAACTCAATCAATTATTAACCAGTTAATTGGCACAACTGTTCACTAATTAACTTTTATTACTATTTTTTCAGGGAGAAAAAAATGAATCTAGCATTACATACAATCATCTATTCATCTGCAGCAGTTATTATGTCACTAAGCGTGACATTAATTCACTAAGCGGATGAAATTATCTGTTTTTATTAAGCCAATATTGGCTTTATCAGTGTCTTTATTGGCCAGCACAACCCTAGCCTCGGCTTATAGTAGTTATTCACCTATTGTCGATTCTAAAGGCTTAAGTATTATTATGACGGTGACAATACTTTTAGGGCTTGTTGCACTTCATCAGAAACACACTTAAACTTTTTTTCAATTAACCGCCACTCAAGCGGTTTTTTTTTTGATAAACTTTCTACTCGCAGTGGTTAATTAATTTCTGCGTTTTTTTAATCTCATGAGGAGAAGTTTTATGAATAAATTGTTACAACTTTCTGCTGCGTCTTTATTAGCTGTTACTGGCTTAAGCGCAAACGCAGATACGTTAAGCGATGTACAAGCTAAGGGGAGCTTGAGCTGTGGTGTTTCTACAGGTTTGGTTGGTTTTTCATCTGCAGATTCTGCCGGTAACTGGAAAGGCCTTGATGTTGATGTTTGTCGCGCTGTGGCTGCTGCAACGTTGGGCGATGCCAATAAAGTTAAATTTGTACCGTTAACGGCTAAAGAGCGTTTTACCGCGCTACAGTCTGGCGAAATTGACATGTTATCTAGAAACACAACGTGGACATTAACACGTGATGCTTCTCTAGGTCTTAACTTTGCTGGCGTTAACTATTACGACGGTCAAGGTTTTATGGTTAAGAAATCTTTAGGCGTGACAAACGCTAAAGATCTTGATGGTGCAACGTTCTGCTTACAAGCAGGTACAACTACTGAGCTTAACTTGGCAGATTACTTTAGATCAAACGGCATGAGTTACAACTCATCTTTGTCTGATACGTCTGCACAGTCTAAGAATGGCTTTGAAACAGGTCGTTGTGATGCGCTAACTTCTGACCAATCACAGTTATACGCTTTAAGAACAACACTAAAAGATCCTTCATCTGCGATCGTTCTTGATGGTGTTATCTCTAAAGAGCCTTTAGGTCCTGTGGTTCGTCAAGGCGACGACAAGTGGTTTAACATTGTTAAGTGGTCTTTAAATGCCATGGTGACAGCTGAAGAGTTAGGTGTTAATTCGCATAACGTTCACTCGAAGTTTAAAAACCCTGAAGTAGCGCGTTTATTGGGTCAATCTGGTAAGTTAAATGACTACCTAGGCCTAGATAAAAAATGGGGCTTTAACATTGTTTCTCAAGTAGGTAACTACGGTCAAAGTTTCGAGAGAAATATTGGTAAGAGTACACCATTAAACATCTCTAGAGGTCAAAACGAGCTTTGGAGTAAAGGTGGTCTTTTATACTCTCCGCCATTTAGATAAGCCATTATCTAGTTAGATAATATAGCCAGCCTGATGAGTCAAGCTGGCTATTTTCTTATTGCTTGCTGCATTAAGTAATAAGAAAATAGCCAATCGCTAGCCTTTACATAAAGCACCTTAACCACATGAGCAAATTCAAGTCGATTTTTTCTTTTCTTTATAATAATGAAGTCAGGGCTTTTCTATTTCAATTGCTAACCCTATTGGCTATTGTGTATTTTTTCTATGCAGCAGTTGACAACATGTTTGCCAATATTGAAAGTCGTGGCATTCAAACAGGTTTTGGCTTTTTGGAGGCTGAATCAGGCTTTGATATTGCTGAATATTTAATCGATTATTCATCTACTTCTAGCAACCTTACAGTTTTTTATGTTGGTTTAATTAACACCATTGTGGTGTCTGTTGTTGGTATTGTTTTAGCTTCTGTTATTGGTTTAATCATTGGCATTGCTCGCTTATCTAACAACTGGCTGATTGCTAAATTGGCTGGTGGTTATATTGAGTTATTTCGCAACATTCCTATTTTGTTGCAAATTTTGTTTTGGTACAACATTGCACTAGCTAGTTTTCCACATCCGAAGCGAAGCTTTGAATTCTTTGATTCTATCTTTGTTAATCTTCGTGGTATCTATATGCCTAAGCCTATAGCAGAAGAGGGTTTTGTATGGATTGTCATCGCACTGATTGTCGGTTTTGTTTTGAAAGTGTTGGTTAAGCGTCACTTTAATAAAAAACATGATGAAACTGGCGTTGAAACCAATACTTTGGCTTATTCTTTGGCGCTTATTATTGGTCTTCCGGCAGTGGTTTATTTGGCATTAGGGTCGCCGCTACATTTTGACTACCCTATGCTAAAAGGTTTTAACTTTAAAGGTGGTATGAGTTTGTCGCCTGAGTTTTTGTCACTAGCCTTTGCTCTGAGTATTTACACAGCGACTTATATTGCAGAGGCAATCAGATCAGGCATTGAGTCTGTGACTAAGGGGCAAAAAGAGGCGGCAGCTGCGATGGGGCTAACTCAAAAGCAATCGCTTAAGCTGGTTGTCTTACCACAAGCGCTCAGAGTAGCCATTCCGCCGATTATTAATCAGTATTTGAACTTGACCAAGAATTCCTCGTTAGCAGCTGCTATCGGCTATTCTGAATTGGTTTCCACCTTTGCTGGCACGGTGCTTAATCAGGTGGGTCAGGCAGTTGAAATTATTCTAATGACCATGGCAGTATATTTAACCATTTCGTTGGTGATTTCATTAATCCTAAATATTGTTAATCATAAAATGAGTATCAAGGGGCGCTAGCATGGCTATATTTGAACAACAAGTAACCAAACAGCCGCCAACTTCAGAGGTTGGCATGATTCATTGGCTAAGAGAGAATTTATTCTCTAGCATCACTAACGGCTTCTTAACACTTACTGCGCTATATTTAATCTATTTGTCAGTGCCACCGTTGGCAGATTGGATGTTTTTTGATGCAACCTTTGCCGAAGTATCTAATGATCAATGTGGTCGTGAAGGCGCTTGTTGGAGTTACGTATTTGAAAAAATCAATTTATTTACTTATGGTTTTTACCCAACAGAAGAATACTGGCGTCCACAGCTGGTATTAGCCTTAGCAATTGTTTTTGTTTTAATAGCGAAAAATCTTAAAAAATCAGTCTACAAGGTTAAAGTTATTGCAGGGTTGATTGTTAGCTATCCAGTTATTGCTTTTGTGTTGCTATATGGTGGTTTTGGCTTAGAGGTTGTTGAAACGCATAAATGGGGTGGCTTAATGCTCACTATAGTGGTGGCTGCAGTAGGTATTGTTGCTTCGTTTCCAATTGGCATTTTGCTGGCTTTAGGAAGACAATCAGAAATGAAAATTATTAAATTTTTATCGGTTGTTTATATTGAGTTTATTCGCGGCGTGCCACTAATCACCATTTTATTTATGGCGTCGGTTGTGTTGCCACTATTTTTCAGTGCTGGTATGGATGTCGATAAGCTGTTGCGTGCATTAATTGGCATCACCATGTTTCAAACTGCCTATATTGCAGAGGTTATTAGAGGTGGCCTGCAGGCGATTCCAGAGGGGCAGTATGAGGCAGCAGATGCAATGGGCTTAAGCTTTTTTCAAAAGACCACATTAATTATTCTACCTCAAGCATTAAAAATATCTATTCCAAATATAGTTGGTTCGTTTATTGCTTTATTTAAGGACACAACCCTAGTATTGATTATCGGCTTGTTTGATATTTTATCTATGGTGCATTTAACCACCAGTGACGAGAATTGGCTAGGTAGAGAAACAGAAGGTTACGTCTTTGTCACTATGGTGATGTGGGTTATTCTTTACTCAATGAGTCGATATTCTAAGAAACTTGAAGTGCGTTTTAGTACAGAGCATAAAAATTAAAAGGTAAGCAATATGAGTATTATTGAAATCAGTGGATTAAGTAAGTGGTATGGGGAATTTCATGCCCTTAAAAACATTAATTTAAGCGTTAAAGAAGGTGAAATCATCGTGGTTTGTGGCCCATCTGGCAGTGGTAAATCAACCATGATTCGCTGTGTTAATTTTCTTGAAAAGTTTCAAGAGGGCTCTATTGTTGTCGATGGGACGGAGTTAACCGACGATGTTAAACAAATTAGACAGGTACGATCTGAAGTGTCTATGGTATTTCAACACTTTAACTTGTTTCCACACTTAAGTATTATTGACAACTTAACTTTGGCACCAATTTGGGTACATAACGAAACCAAACGAGAGGCAAGACAAAAAGCCTTAAAGCTATTAGATAGAGTAGGCATTAAGGACCAAGCTGAAAAATATCCAAATCAGCTTTCTGGTGGCCAACAGCAACGTGTAGCTATCGCAAGAGCACTGTGTACATCGCCTAAAATCATGCTGTTTGATGAGCCAACTTCAGCGCTCGATCCTGAAATGATCTCAGAGGTGCTAGATGTGATGGTTGAGCTTGCCAAGGAAGGCATTACCATGGTTTGTGTCACTCATGAGATGGGCTTTGCTAAAAAAGTAGCTGATCGTATTATTTTCATGGATGAAGGGCAAATTATTGAAGAAAATACACCGGATAAATTCTTCGAAAGTCCTGAATCTGAACGATTAAAGACGTTCTTAGATCAAATATTAACCCAATAAAGTCTATTTTTTAGGGTTGGAGTGAATTTTTCATCCCGATCTTTGGTAACGTTGCTCAAATTTTTGGTTTTTTTGGTAAACTCACGCTTACTTAATATGAAATTTTAGCTATCATGGGTTGGTTCGGAAAAAGCAAGCGTTCAAAAAAACAAGAGTCTGCTGACCAAGCAAAGGATTGGAGTAAGGATTTTAAGCGTAATAATTCGGGTGTAAATTCTGCTGAACAGCAAGGGTTTGATTTTACAGAAAACATTGATGTATCAGTATATAAGGATACATCGAGTACTAAGCAGGGACTAAGTTGTAATTTAGAAAAAATAAGCTCGGACCAAGTTCAAATTTTAAGAAAATGCCAAGTTGAAAGTAGTGCGGATGATCTAATGAAAATTCTAAATCGCACCCACAAGACACGATTTAAAAATGATATTTTGAATCCTTTGTTGGAATGTGATTTTTTTGAACGGACCATTCCAGAAAAGCCAAAAAGCCCAAAGCAAAAATACCGAGTAACCAGTAAATTTGTTCGCGCCAATCTATAAGTGTTGTAATTTTTTCTAAATTACTGACCTAAAATAATGTTTTTGGCAATTTTTTACTAAAAAATCCTAAATTTTAGATTTAAGGCGTTTTTCCGCAAAAAATATACCAACGTTTAACTAGCTCTCTAATCGTTCAAATATGGGTGTATTTATATTTTAAGTGTAACCCTTTGATTTTTAATGATTTTATTAATTTTTTGACTTATTTTATCGATTTTTATGGTTTTCAGCTTATACTATGACTACTTTTTCTTTATTTTTGGCTATTGGCATGAAAGCTAGATTTTTGTTTGTTTTTTCACTATTGTTGAGTGTTGGAGTTTGGGCTAATTCCACTGTTTTTGTGCTGGAAGATAATACGGCTATTCGCTCTAGTAAATCTGAGGAAAATTCAAATAATATTTTAAAAGTTATCAGCAAAGACCAGCAATTGCAACGTTCAACCATGCATTATTCTGGTTGGTCTTTAGTTGAAATTGACGATATTAACGGCTGGATTCCATCTGCTGTTTTAACTGATGTGGCGCCCAATAAATTAGAAAAAAATACCAACAATGATGCCCTTTTAAAAGAGCTTGGCCACTACAAAAAGAAGGCTAAAGACCTTTCTGACAAGCTTTTAGAGGCAGATCAAAAGCTCAAAGACCTTCAGGCTTCTTATGAAAAATCCAATAATACGATTACTAAATTAACTACTGATTTAGAGGCTCTAACACTTGAAAATAAGCACCTTTTAAAAATAAAATCTGAAGCTAAAAAAGTAAAGATTTCTCAAGAGAAGAAGGTTAAACAAAAACCCAAGTCCGCTAATAATAATGCACCAGCTATCGCAAATAACGAAGCTAATCTTGCTAAAGGTGTTACAACCACCCCGTTCAATATGAATTGGGTTTATGCTGCTGCTGCTGGTGCATTTGGCATAGTTGTGCTGTTATTTTTCTCTATTTATAATAGAAATAAGCGTCGTCATTTTGATTTGGGCACCTTGAGACGCTAATAAGTCATGGCTGCTTTAGAGGTAAATATTGATACTTTTGACGAGTTGGTTATTGAGCAATCACACGAGCGACTGGTCGTTTTAGATATTTCTGCAGAATGGTGCGGCCCTTGCAGAATTTTAGAGCCGGTTATCACCTCAGTTGCGCAAGAATTTAACGCGTCTGAATTTGTTTTAACCAAGATTGAAGCAGAAGATGAAAATATGAAAATCGCTGGACGCTATGGTGTGCGTGGATTTCCAACGGTTATTGCGTTTATTAATGGCGAAGAGGTAGATCGTTTTCATTCAGCTCAAACGCCTAATTTTGTTCGTGATTTTATCGAAAATAATCTAGATAAACGCTGATGAAAACAGGTATTTTACTGACTAATTTAGGCACGCCTGATGAGCCAACCAAGTCTGCTTTGAGGCGTTATTTGTCTGAATTTTTGTCTGATCCACGCGTGGTCGATCCGCCCAATAAATTAATTTGGTGGCTAGCATTAAATCTAGTTATTTTAAATATCAGACCTAAAAAATCTGCATTAAATTACGCCAAAATTTGGGATAGTTTCGGCCCTGGATCGCCCCTGCTCAACATTACTCAGGCCCAATTAGATGGGCTAAAAAAGACGCTTTCTGAGCAAGATTATGAGTTTGAAATGGGTATGCGTTATGGCAATCCTTCGATTGATCATGCGCTCAATAACCTTAAAGATAAAGGTTGCGAGAGAATTATTACTTTGCCACTATATCCTCAATATTCAAAAACAACTACACTATCTACGCTTGATGCTATTGAACAAACTCTGTCTACTTGGTCCAACAAGCCTGAAATGGTGTTTATTGAGCATTATTACCAGAATAAAGCCTATATTCAAGCATTGACCAACTCTATTTGCGAATATCAAGCTAAAAATGGCACGCCTGATAAATTACTCATTTCATTCCACGGCATCCCTCAGCGTTATGTTGATAATGGCGATGTGTATTATCAACACTGCATACAAACGGCTGATTTATTAGCAAAATCGCTTAAATTGAGAGATGATCAGTGGCAAGCAAGCTTTCAGTCTATTTTCGGTCGTGAAGAGTGGACGAAGCCCTACACCAAAGACACATTAGAGAGTTTTGCACGTTCTGGTGTTAAAAGTGTTCAGGTGGTGTGTCCAGGGTTTTCTGCTGATTGTCTAGAAACATTGGAAGAGATTGATGATGAAAATCGTGGCTACTTTATCAATGCTGGCGGAAAAGAGTTTGGCTACATTCCTGCTTTAAATACTCGCCAAGATCATATTGATGCACTTGCTAGTGTGTTATTAGAACATTTATAGTTTGTTCGTATAATTTATATTATGTTAAATTGTTTATTTTTTAAGCAGAAAATTATTAACTTTGCCACCCTTTCTTTTTCTAGTGATAGTTAGTGTCGATGGCTGATATTCATCAAGTTACACTCACGCTTGCAAATAAATCTTTTGAGTGTAGTGAGTCAGATTCTATTTTAAAAGGTGGTTTGCGTCATGGTTTGGCGCTACGTTACGAATGCAGCAATGGCACTTGTGGCGCTTGTAAAGCCAAACTTGTGACTGGCAATATTGAGCAAGTTAAACACCATGATTTTTCTTTGTCTGATGACGAGTTAGCTAGTAAGGTGTTTTTAATGTGTTGTCAGGCACCCAGTTCAGATCTTGAGCTGGAGGTTGATTTAATTGGCGATGTTCGCACCATACCACTTCAAGAAATTCAGATTAAGGTTAAAGATATACGCTTTGTGAGTGACGATATGGCTATTGTGAGTGTGCGCACGCCCAGATCCAAAACCTTGCAATTTATGGCGGGCCAGGATGTTGAGCTTTGCTACAAAGGAATTTTGGCTCGCTACCCTATCGCCTCATGTCCTTGTTACGGTATGGAGCTTGAGTTTCACATTAGAAAGCTAGCGAGTGATGATTTTTCACAAGCGATATTCTCTAAGTCCATCAAGTCCAAATCAAAAATTGATTTAACCGGCCCCAAGGGTGTATTTGTTTTGAAAGAAACCTCTAACAAGCCTATGGTGTTCATTGCCTGGGATAGTGGTTTTGCCCCTATTAGAAGCTTGATTGAGCATGCATTTTCATTAGAAATGTCAAATCCTGTTTATTTTTATTGGGCTTATCCGGTTACCGAGTCTATGCCTTATTTGGACAATCATGCTAAATCTTGGCAAGTGGTAATGGATGAGTATCATTATCAATCAATCGCTTGTGAATTTGATCGATCGAGTAAAAATGACTGCCATAAAGTGGCACAACAGATTTATGATTCATTAGATCATAAAGTGGTTAATCAATCTGAGCTCTATATTTCTGCGCCCGCCGAAGTGTTAATTTATTTAGGTGAATTATTGCTTGAAAATGGCCTTGATGAAGCTCAATTAATCGCCTCCCCTATTTAATCTTTTTTTAAGGTTATTTTAAATTGATTTTTTCTGAAATCTTGTTGCAGTGCGCCTTACGCTTTTTATTAAAAATAAGTAATATAATCGCATCATAAATTACTAATATTTTGGCTTAAAAAACCCCTTAAATTATTTTAATTTTTTTTCATTCTCGCAATCCCTTTGGTAGCAAACTATGTGGCGATTTTGGTGTAATTTCTGAATTTTCACCCCTTGCAAAATACCATGAAACACACTATATTTAGTTGCAGTTAAATTAAATAACACTATATATAGTGTTTCTCACTCGGGGGAGGATATGGATCAAAATATTAAAGTCACCAAGCGTAACGGCCAACAAGAGCCGATTGATATGGAGAAAATTCATCGCGTTGTGCACTGGGCTTCTCAAGACTTAGAAGGGGTTAGTGTTTCTCAAGTTGAGATCAATGCACAATTGGCTTTTTTTGACGGTATTAAGACCGAAGATATTCACGAAACGATTATCAAATCAGCGGCAGATTTAATTTCAACTGATGCGCCAGATTATCAATATTTGGCAGCGCGTTTGGCCATTTTTCATTTGCGTAAAAAAGCCTTTAAATCATTTACACCCCCTGCGCTTTTTGAGCATATTCAAAAATTTACCGATTTAGGGATTTACGACAAAGATATTTTAGATAAATACACACAAGCTGAAATTGAAGAGCTTGATGGGTATATTGATCATTGGCGTGATATGAAGTTTTCTTACGCTGCTGTTAAGCAATTAGAAGGCAAGTATTTGGTTCAAAACCGTGTCACTGGCGATATTTATGAATCCCCGCAACAGTTGTACATGTTGGTGGGTATGTGCTTATTTCAAGAGTACGAGACTCAAGCGCGTATGTCAATTGTTAAGCGTTTTTATGATGGTGTGTCGAATTTTAAAATTTCATTACCAACACCAATTATGGCGGGTGTGCGTACACCAACTCGTCAGTTTTCGTCTTGTGTGTTAATTGAAGCAGACGATGATCTTGATTCCATTAGTGCAGCGGCTGGCGCCATTGTTAAATATGTATCGCAGCGCGCTGGTATTGGTGTGAATGCAGGGCGCATTCGTGCAATTGGCAGTCCTATTCGCAATGGTGAGGCTACGCATACGGGCTGTATTCCTTTTTATAAGCATTTTCATACGGCGGTTAAATCTTGCTCTCAAGGCGGCGTTCGTGGTGGTGCAGCCACCCTGTTCTATCCATTATGGCATCTTGAGGTGGAAAGCTTATTGGTGCTTAAGAATAACACCGGTACGGATGAGAATAGAATTCGCCATCTAGACTATGGCGTACAGTTTAATGGTTTGATGTATCAGCGATTTTTAGCTGATGGCAATATTACTTTATTTTCCCCTCATGATGTGCCTGGCTTGTATGATGCATTTTTTGAAGACCAGGCTGAATTTAAGCGCTTATACGAGCTATACGAGCAAGATGAGTTGATTCGTAAGCAAACCATTAAAGCTAGAGATTTGTTTGCCAAATTTATGCAGGAGCGAGCCAATACAGGGCGTATTTATCTGCAAAATGTTGATCATTGTAATACGCATGGTGCTTTTGACCCTAAAGTGGCCCCAGTTCGACAATCAAACTTGTGCATGGAAATTACCCTGCCAACTAAGCCACTGCATTCTGTCCAGGATGAAAATGGTGAGGTGGCTCTATGTACCTTGTCTGCGGTTAATCTTGGTGCACTAGACTCTTTGGACGAGCTTGAAGATGTGACTGATATTATTGTGCGTGCGCTGGATTCTTTATTAGATTATCAAGACTACCCTATTAAAGCGGCAGAGTTGGCGAGCATGAATCGTCGAACGCTGGGTATTGGTGTAACTAACGTGGCTTATTACTTAGCTAAGAATAACGCTAAATATTCTGATGGTTCGGGTAATGGGCTTATTCACCAAACTTTTGAAGCTTTGCAGTATTACTCATTAAAAGCCTCCAATATTTTGGCGAATGAAAAAGGCGCTTGTCCTTCATTTGGCGAAACTCAATACGCACAAGGAATTCTGCCAATTGACACCTATAAAAAAGATGTAGATGATTTTTGCGGTTGTGAATTAAAGCTAGATTGGGAAAAGTTGCGTGGCGATATCAAGACAACAGGTCTAAGAAATTCTACCTTAACGGCACTGATGCCTTGTGAAAGCTCTTCACAAATATCTAACTCTACGAATGGTATTGAGCCACCTCGTGGCTTTGTGTCAATCAAGCAATCAAAAGACGGCATCCTTAAACAAATTGTGCCTGATTATCAGCAACTTAAAGATAAGTACGAGTTGCTTTGGGATATTAAAGATAATGACGGCTATTTGCAGTTATGTGCGATTATGCAAAAGTTTGTTGATCAGTCAATCAGTACCAATACACATTACGACCCGTCATTATTTGAAGGCAATCGAGTGCCGATGAAATTGTTCTTAATGGATCTATTGAAGGCTTATAAATACGGTGTTAAGACGCTTTATTATCATACAACACGTGATGGTGGCGGTGACGATATGCTTGAAAAAGAAGATGATAATGCCTGTGCTGACGGCGTTTGTAAATTATAGGGAGTTATTATGTCATATTCTATTTTTAGTAAAAAAATTGTTGATACCTTAACTCAGCCAATGTTTTTTGGCGATACGGTTAACGTAGCGCGTTTCGACAAGCAAAAATTTGAAATGTTTGAGAAATTAACAGAAAAGCAATTGTCGTTTTTCTGGCGCCCAGAAGAGATTGATGTCTCTAAAGATAAGATGGATTTTGCCAAACTATTGCCTAATGAAAAGCATATTTTCTTATCAAATCTGCAGTATCAGATTTTGTTAGATTCGGTGCAAGGTCGTAGCCCTAACATTGCTTTTTTACCCATTGTCTCTTTACCAGAGCTAGAAAACTGGATTGAAACTTGGAGCTTTTCAGAAACCATTCATTCGCGCTCGTACACCCATATTATTCGCGCTATTGTGAATGAGCCGGGTGCCGTGTTTGATGACATTATGAAGACCGAGCAAATCATTGAGCGTGCTGAGAGTGTTTCTAAGCACTATGACGAATTGATCAAATTCTCTCAGGCCTATTTGCTTCATGGTGAAGGTACGCATGACCTGAATGGCGAGCAAACTACCATTGATCTTAAGTGCTTAAAGCGTAAATTATATCTAACTATTATGTCGGTCAACATCCTCGAGGCTGTGCGTTTTTATGTGTCATTTGCTTGTTCGTTCGCCTTTGCTGAGCGCAAGGTAATGGAGGGTAATGCCAAAATTATTAAGATGATTGCTAGGGATGAGGCGTTGCATTTAACTGGCACCCAGCATATGATTAATCTTATTCGTGATGGCAAGGATGATCCAGAGATGGCTAGTATTGCTGCTGAGTGCGAAGAAGAGGTTATTCAGATGTTTAAAGAGGCTTGCGAACAGGAGAAAAATTGGGCCGAATACTTGTTTAGAGACGGCTCTATGATTGGTCTAAATGCTGAAATTCTTAAACAATACCTTGAATACATCACCAACATTCGCATGACTGCCATCGGCCTTAAGCCGTTATTTGAAGAGCGCTCTAACTCACTGCCATGGATTAATCATTGGCTAGATTCTGACAATGTTCAAGTGGCTCCTCAAGAAACTGAAATCACCTCTTATTTGGTGAGTGCGATTGACAACACCTTGGATGAATCTGATTCAGACTTTGGAGAGTTTAAGCTGTAGTTTGACACCATGTTTAGGATTGAAGTTGATAATATAAACGGTAAAACAGAATCGCTATATGTGTATGGCGAGCAATCAATCCTAACCGAACTTGAAGCACACAATGTGCTGATCAATTATTCATGTCGTCAAGGCCATTGCGGCTCTTGTGTATTGCAGTTGTTAAAAGGTGATGTGATACATCAGGATTGTTTGGTGCCCTTGTCTCAGGGCGAGATTTTAGCGTGTCAAGCTAAGCCGATCACTGATATTAAAATTGGCTCAAGAAATAGCTAGATCGTCAATATAGTCTGATACCTCTGATCGACTACCCTTAAACACAACACGATCCAACTTCTTTTGAATTTGATAGTTATACATTGGGTCGTAATAGTCAACCAGCAGTGATTCTACAATCGGCAAAAATCCATCAAAACTGTTTGTTGTTTGCTGGGTTTTTAGGGCTTGTTCAACGCTCAATTTCATAACTTTGTAGCGCTCTAATCCTAGTCTTTTTTGGATTTTCTCAAGACTGTTGAGCCAATAATTGGCAAAATTATTAAAGCCATTTTCAGCATCTTGGTTGATAAAATCTGCATACATATTAATCACATAGGCATCCATGCTGACACTGATTCGCTCTTGTGTGCTGGCTTCTAGTAGTATCAAGTTCGCTTGGGCAGTTTTACGTTTAACGCACTCAGGAATATGCACAGTACCCACGTTTGCGCCTTCATCTTCAAAGATTAAATGTCTGTAGTCTTGTTTTTTAATAAGTTCAACGGCCAATTCATTTTCAAAGGCGATTTGGGTAGGTTGCGCCGTTGTGGTGTTACCAAATGCCGAGCCTCGGTGGTTGGCCAGCCCTTCTAAATCAATCATTGGTGTGATGCTATCTAATAACAGGGTTTTTCCACAACCTGTTTGTCCGCCAATAACAATCGGAGTGATGCTTTCCATGATGCGATCAGTTTCGTCAATCAAATAGCGACGTAGCGCTTTATAGCCGCCTTTGAGTCGTGGATAGTCTATGCCGGTTGCCTCGTAAATCCACTGTTGGGTAATTTGACTGCGTAGCCCACCTCGAAAACAATACAAAGCACCATTTGGGTTATTTTTAACAAATTCAGTCCAAGCTTTAATTCGCGATTGTTTGATATTTCCTTGGACTAATTCATGGCCTAATTTAATAGCCTCGTCTTGACCTTGCTCTTTATAACACGTGCCAACCAATTCACGCTCTTTGTCGCCCATTAGTGGCAAGCTGAGCGTATGCGGAAAGGCACCTTGTGCAAACTCAACTGGTGCACGCGTATCAAACATTGGCGTGTCACTGGTAACTAGCGTGCGAAAATCCTCAATTTGAGTGAGTGGGTTACTCATTGATGGTGATAATTGCTGTGTTGTTATTTGATGGTAGAATTTCGCCGATGGCACTTGCGTTAAAGCCAGCTGATTGCATCATCTTCTCAAACGATGCTTGCGCCTCACTGCTTACCATAATCAACAAGCCGCCACTGGTTTGTGGGTCGCAAATAATAGACTGAACTTCGTCACTCATGCTACTTAGGTGTTGACCATAACTGTCAAAATTTCGCTGTGCTCCGCCTGGCGAACAACCGTTGGCTAAATAGCTTTGAATGTTTGGCAGTGTTGGCACTGCTGAATAATTAACCGCTGCTGATACGTTTGAGCCTTGGCATACTTCAACCAAATGTCCGCCCAGGCCAAAACCCGTTACATCGGTAATAGCGTTAACACCATCAATAGTCGCCAATTTAGCGCCAATATCATTTAACTGACACATGGTTTCAATCGCGCGTTGTTCATCTTCAGGGGTGATCTTTTTTTGTTTTTGCGCCGTGGTCAGAATACCAATGCCTAGCGGTTTGGTTAAATAAATCTTATCCCCCACTTGCGCCTTAGAGTTTTCTTTAAGATGTTTAATAGCCACTCGACCAGTGACTGCCAAGCCAAAAATCGGCTCTGGTGCATCAATACTGTGTCCACCTGCTAAAGCAATGCCAGCATCAGCACAAACACTGCGTCCGCCTTCAATAACCTGTTGTCCAACTTCGGGCGGGAGTTTATCCAGCGGCCAGCCAAAGATGGCAATAGCCATGATTGGCGAGCCACCCATGGCGTAAATATCACTAATGGCATTCGTGGCAGCAATACGACCAAAAGTGAATGGATCATCCACAATTGGCATAAAAAAATCTGTGGTAGATATGACCGCCTCACCATTGCCTAAATCGTACACAGCGGCATCATCACGTGAGGCGTTACCAACTAATAAATTTGGATCTTTAAATTCATCCAATGATGACTCTAGAATTGTATCTAAAACTTTGGGTGAAATCTTGCAGCCACAACCTTGGCCGTGACTATATTCAGTTAATTTAATCATAATGATATCGACAAGAAATAATAATTAATTGATTGTTGTTGACTTTATAAACCAAGCGATTAGCGTCATCAATCCTTCTAGACCAAAATCCAGATAAGTTACCTTTTAAAGGCTCGGGTTTTCCTATACCATCAAAAGGATGTCGCATTGTGTCTGTAATCAGTTTATTGATGCGTTTTAAAGTTTTTTTATCTTTTGTTTGCCAATAAACATAATCACCCCATGCTGTGCCTGACCAGGTAAGCGCATCAATCATCAATTAACGGATGATCTTTAACTTTGCCCGCTTCTACTTGAGCGATAGATTCTGCAAGATGTTTAGCATTGGCAGGGCTACGTAATAAATACATGGTCTCCATCCAGCCATTAAATTGACTAAGCGACATAACGACAGCATCCTCTGTGTCTCTACGAGAAATTACTGTGTAGTCAGTATCTTCAACAACTTGATCTAATACAGTTTTTAAGTGATTTCTAGCCTCAGTAAAATTAACAGTTCTCATGCTCTAATCTCCGAAATAATTAGAGTCATTATAACATGTACAGTTTAATGTACAAGTGTAAAAATTAATTGATTTGCTTGTATTCTTCTTCTAGTTTTTTATATAGTTGATCTGGCGTAAGGTCAGGGTGTTCATCCATGATATTAAAGGCAACCACATTGTCTTCAACTGCATCCCAGATTTTGACGTAAGTACCCTCTTTATAACCATGATCTTGTCTAAAGGTATTCAGCTGGTTTTTAACAACATAACGCCTGTAAAGCTCAGGCACATCCATTTCCATGTGTGCAATGGCCTGAAAAAATAAGGCAAATAATTGGTATAAAGAATTTTGTGATTGGTCAACATTGGCACTTGCTGCAGTGGCAATCATTTTTTCTAAAATTTCCACTAATTTTTCAGGATCAGTATCACGCTCAGCCTGCATATCGTTGTAGCTTTCTGCAAAGCTTGCATCACCAAAATGAATCGCTTCAGACATTAGAAAATGCCAAATATCAACCAACTCTACTTTGGCATTATCAAGATCAGGTTTGGCATCAATATCCTTCCAGTGCTTCCAGTTAAAGGAGTCAATCGCTTCGGCTGCTTCCATGTAAATACAACGCAACCAGGAAATCTGACGCCCTTCTTTGGTGGCGCCTTCTGTCCATATTTCACCATTGGTGGCATCATTAAGTTGTTGCTGCAACTCAAACATTTGCTTAATTTGATTCATGAATAAAGCCTTATAATAATACGAAATTTATCGATAAACATTATACAACCGAGTGTGAATAAAAAGCTGATTAATTGTGATTTAGGCGAATGCTTGTCACCTAACCCTGATACTGATGTAATGCCACTAATTGACATGGCGAATATTGCTTGTGGTGGGCATGCGGGTAATGATAAAAGTATGGTTAACACTATCCAACTTGCGAAACAAAACAATGTCAAAATTGGCGCTCATCCTAGCTATGCTGATAAGGCAAATTTTGGCCGAATTAGTCATGACTTAAGTACTGAGGATTTGTACATTTTGATTCATGATCAGGTGGTTTATTTTCAAACGCTTTGTCATCAGCAAGGTGCTAAGCTTGAATATATTAAACCACATGGTGCTTTGTATCATGATATGACGCATAATCAGTTGGTGTTTGAGATGATGTGCCGTGTAATTGCTGAGACTGATCCAAATTTGGCTTTGATAGTGCAAGCAGGCAATGAGGCGCATTTTAAAAAATTTGAAAATTTTAACAATGACGGATTTTTGCACGAAGTGTTTGCCGATCGGGGTTATAAAGGTATGCGCATGATTGCTAGAGGTGAACCAGAGGCAGTTTTGGATAATCCGAAAGCCATTATTAAGCAATATCAGCGATTTTCAGCTGATACAAGCCTAAAAATTGATACAATTTGCTTTCATAGTGACAATCCAGCCTCTGTTGAGGCGTTAAAGGTGCTTAAACATGCATAAAATCACCCTAGCAGGCGAAAATTCAATCCTTATTTATTTTGGCGATAAGATCGATGCTCGCTTGCCTAAAAATATCACAAATTTTGCAAATGCCTTAAAAACTGAGTTTTCTGAGTTAATTATTGATTTAACACCGGCCTACACTTCATTGCTGGTGAGTTATAACCTTGGTAAAACCAATTACCTTAAGTTTGCAGCTGATGTTGAGCGCTTGTTGAGTGGATTTGATTTTTCTAGTGCTGTTGAGCGCTCTGAGCTGATCCATATTCCGGTTTATTATGGGTTTGAAACTGGGCTTGATTTAGAGCGACTACTAGCTGAAAAAGAGTTGACACTTGAGGCATTTGTAGACATTCACAGTTCGCAAGAATATTTAGTTCATGCGATTGGCTTTAGTCCGGTGTTTGCTTTTTTAGCTGAGGTTGATTCTTGTATTCAAGCGCCACGTTTGGCCACACCAAGAATAAAAATTCCTGCAGGTAGTGTTGGTATTGCCGATTCACAGACCGCTGTCTATCCAACCGATTCATCAGGTGGCTGGAATATTATTGGACGAACCTTATTAGACTTATCGCTTAATAATCCAGATAACTTGAACAAATTTAACATGGGTGATCGGGTTAAGTTCTACCCTATTACTCGTGATGAATATATTAAGTATGGTGGCATATTATGAGTTTTAAAGTGCTTAAACCAGGGTTTTTAACCACCATTCAGGATTATGGGCGAACAACGCATGGTGCGCATGGCATGAGTCAATCAGGGGTGATGGATGAGCATGCTTTTTGCTGGGCTAATCACTTGCTTGAGAATGATTTTAATGATGCGGTTTTAGAGATAACCTTTGGTGGTGTTGAGCTTAAGGCACTTGATGATGCGGTGATTAGTGTGTGTGGCGCCGATCTTGATTTTAAAATTAACGACCAAGCTGCACTGATTTGGCATAGCGTGAAAGTGAATCAAGGTGATGTACTTAGCTGGGCGTTGCCAAAGCGTGGCATACGCACTTATTTAGCCGTTAAAGGCGGGTTCAAAACCCCTATTTTGTTTGATTCTAGATCAGTTAATCTGCGTGAAAATATTGGCTCAAAGTTAGCAGAAAATGACATTTTAGACTGTGAAAGCTCCTCGCTTGAGTTAGATCATTTTGTTGCGCCTCAATATATTCCGAATTACAATCAAGACATTGTATTAAGATTATTACCTAGTTATCAGTATGCTGAGTTTAGCGAGGCTCAAAGGGCTTTGTTTTTTAATCAAAGTTATCAAATTACCAATGCTAATGATCGAACTGGATGCCGACTAGATGGCGCCCCTATTGCGCTCGAGCAAGAGAAAATGATTTCCGAAGGCATGAGTTATGGCAGTGTAGAAATTGCCACGAATGGCTTGCCAATTATTTTATTAAAAGATGCGCCAACCATTGGTGGCTATCCTAAGATCGGCACGGTGTTTTCACTAGACTTAGCGAAGCTTGCACAAAAACAGCCACAGACAAAACTTAAGTTTGAGTTAATGGACATTCATCAAGCGCAGAAACAGCGCTTAAAGTTTAATCAATTTTTTCAGATTTCGCCAAACTGATAATTATTAAAAATTTGACAAAACAATTCAGCAGTTTTAACTGTGTCGTAAAGTGCCGAATGTGCTTGTGCATTATCAAACTCAATGCCAGCTTTGGCAATGGCTTTTGCCAGCACCGTTTCACCATAAGCTAGTGCTGATAAACTAACCGTATCAATGGTTGAGAATTGATGAAAGGGATTTTTAAGCTTGGATCTGTCGCTGGCTGCGTATAAAAAGTTTAGATCAAAAAATGCGTTGTGTCCGATTAGAATTGAGCGCGTACAATCTTGCGTTTTCATTTCACTGCGAATGGTTTTAAACATATCGTTTAACGCCAGTTTTTCATCAATAGCGCCACGTAGCGGATTGTCCACATCAATACCATTAAATTTCAACGCTGACGACTCTAGATTGGCACCCTTAAACGGATTGATGTGAAAATGCTGCGGCTCTTTTGAAAAGAATTTGCCGGTTTCGTCAATGCCAATAATCACTGCACAGATTTCAAGCATAGCGTCGGTTTGATGATTAAAGCCTGCTGTTTCAATATCAATTACAACCGGTAGATAGCCACGAATGCGCTCGTTAATTTTCATCAGTTAACCTCTTTGAAAAAAATAGAAGAATTGCGCTCATGATTGAAGTATTGTTGACGTTTGCTTGGAAGATCGGCTATTTGCATTTGAGTAAAGCCATGTTTGATAAACCAATCTGTGCCAAACTTAGTGAGTGCGAAAATTTTTGAAAATTGACGCTGTTTGGCTTGAGCTAGTATCTTGCTAAGTAACTGACTAGAAAGCCCGGTATTTTGCAAATTCTGCGCCACAGCAAGTGAATAAATCTCGCCCATAGCGCCTTCTTGACAATCTTTAAGGCCAGCGCAAGCGATGAGTTGATTGTTGTCAAATAGCAAAACAAAATCATCAATGTGTCGTTCAATCTCACGCTTATCTCTAGGCAAAATCTTGCCCTCGTCAACAAAGGGCTGGATTAATGTTAGAATTTGACTGGCCTTATCCACAATATGTGCATTTAAAACTTTAATGAGAGACGCCCATTTTAGTCTAAAATTTAAATTTTATTTATTTGAAAACAAGAAAATGAGAAGTGATACAGTAAAAAAAGGTTATGACAAAACACCACACCGTTCATTGTTGCGTGCAACTGGACTAAAAGACGAGGATTTTGACAAGCCTTTTATCGGTGTTGCCAACTCATTTATTGAAATTATTCCAGGGCATTATTTCTTAGACAAGGTGGCAGCTATCATTAAAGATGAGATTCGTGCTGCAGGTTGTGTACCGTTTGAATTTAACACCATTGGTGTGGATGATGGTATCGCCATGGGTCATGACGGCATGTTGTTTTCATTGCCTTCAAGAGAGTTGATTGCCAACTCAATTGAAACAGTGATGAATGCGCATAAGTTAGACGCTATGATTGCCATCCCAAATTGTGACAAAATTGTTCCTGGCATGATTATGGGTGCGCAACGTGTTAATGTGCCAACCGTATTTGTGTCGGGTGGGCCGATGAAAAAAGGCTTTACTAAAGACGGCACTGCAATTGATTTAGCCACTGCTTTTGAGGCGGTTGGTAAGCACGAAACTGGAAAAATTTCCGACGAAGAATTAAAAGATATTGAGTGTAACGCTTGCCCAAGTGGTGGCAGTTGTTCAGGTATGTTTACTGCCAATTCAATGAATACGCTGATGGAAGCAATGGGCATCGCCCTGCCGGGTAATGGCACTATTTTGGCGCTAACGCCTGAGCGTGAAGTGTTGTATCGTCAAGCAGCGCGCCGTGTTTGTGAAATTGCCTTAATGGAAAACAAAGCAGATCGTGATCAATTTAACATGCAAAATATCTTAAATGATAATGCAGTTCGAAATGCTTTTGCGGTGGATATGGCGATGGGTGGTAGTTCTAATACAGTGCTACACATGTTGGCGATTGCACAAGAAGCTAATTCTGATTTTCAGCTCAGTGATATTAACAAAATTAGCAAAAAGGTGTCGCACATTGCCAAGATCTCGCCATCACTTTCAACCGTACACATGGAAGATATTAATACTGCAGGTGGCGTGAATGCTGTGATGCATGAGATGAACAAACGTGGCGAGGTGTTGATTGACAATCCAACCATTAGTGGTGAAACCTTATATGAAAAAATTGCTGGTGCTGAAATTAAAGATACCAATATTATTCATACCATTGACAACCCGTATTCTAAAGTAGGCGGTTTGGCAATTTTGTATGGTAATTTAGCAGAGCAAGGTGCGGTTATTAAAACAGCAGGTATTACAGGCGATCGAGTCTTTACCGGAACAGCTGTGTGCTTTGATTCTCAAGATGATGCGATTGACGGCATTAAATCTGGCAAGGTTGAGGCGGGCAATGTGGTGGTCATTCGCTATGAAGGCCCTAAAGGTGGCCCAGGCATGCAAGAGATGCTTGCCCCTACTTCACTGATTATGGGTATGGGTTTGGGTGATAAAGTCGCACTTATTACCGACGGACGCTTTTCAGGTGCGACGCGTGGTGCTTCAATTGGCCATGTGTCACCTGAGGCGGCTGAAGGCGGCATGATTGGCCTACTTAAAGATGGTGATGAAATTCATATTGATGTGGACGAATACATCTTGAGTGTTAACTTATCTGATGCAGAGATTGCCGAGCGTCAAGCTAACTTTAAACCAATTAAAAAAACCTTAAGCTCCAAATGGTTACAACAGTATCGACTCCTGGTTAGGAACGCTAGTAATGGCGCCATGCTTAGAACTGAGTTGGATTAAACATTAAAAAGGAGGTGAAAGCCTCCTTTTTAATGTTTAACTGATTGCAAGAGTGTCTAATTTTTTGTATTTACTTTGGCGACATATTTAAGCCATAAAAACCCAAATAGACCAGCAAACAAAGAGGCGGATAAGATGCCGATTTTTGCCTGAAAGATAAGTTCTGGCGTATTTAAGAAAGCCAGATCTGCAACAAATATCGACATAGTGAAGCCGATTGCGCCTAAAAATGACACGCCAAAAATCTGGCTCATGCTGCTATTATGTGGCAATTTGGCGATTTTAAGTTTAATGGCCAGCCAAGATACACCAAAAATACCAATAACCTTTCCCAAAATCAATCCAGCAATAATACCCATTGAAATGGGCTGCATGATAGTGTTACTAATGGCATTAACATCTATAGAGATGCCGGCATTAGCCAAGGCAAAAAGCGGAATAACAATGAGTGCAACTGGCAGGTGTAGATCTTGCTCTAGTCGAGCAGCTGGCGTGCCAACCTCATTAATTCTATCTTGAATGTTAATCAAAATAGCCTTTTGCTTCTCATGCATTAAATGGTTTTCAAGCGCAGGATAGCTTTCATATTCGTCTAATAGGTGATGAAAATCTTTGGTAAAACTTACAGGTGCTCGTTTAGGTTTTGACGGAATGGCCATAGCAGCGATAACACCAGCAACCGTTGCGTGTACACCCGATTCAAGTGTAAAAAACCACATAAACATACCAATAATAAAATAAGGCAGAACCATATGAATGCCAAGGCGATTAAACACAACCAAAATTAAAAATGACACACCAGATAGCATGAGTGGCACTAAGTGAATTTGATCGGTATAGAAGATGGCAATGACTAACACAGCGCCAAGATCATCAACAATAGCCAATGCCACCAAAAAAGTCACTAAGGTAGTTGGCACTCTTTTGCCTAGTAGAATGAGTGCACTAATGGCAAAAGCAATATCCGTTGCCATCGGTATGCCCCAGCCATCTGCACCAACCCCCGCCGAATTAATACTAAAGTAAATTAAAGCAGGGAAAATCATGCCACCAATGGCCGCAATGATTGGCAAAATAGCCACTTTTACATTAGAAAGTTCACCAACTAAAATCTCTCTTTTTATCTCAAGACCAATAATGAAAAAGAAAAGAGTCATCAATCCATCATTAATCCAATGATGAATGCTGTGTGATAACTTCCATGTGCCAACATTGAAGTCAACATTCATATGAAAAAAATGACTGTAAGCTTCTGCTAAAGGTGAGTTTGCAAGAATTAAAGCAACAACCGTCATGATCATTAAAATCAGTCCGGTGGTGGTTTGCGCATGAATAAAATGCTCAAACGGCGTGGAGATTTTTTTAAATGATTTTTCCCACGGTGCACATATTTTCATTGTTTATTCGCTTACTCTTCCTCGGGCGCTGGAACAAATACCATTTGTCTATCGTCTAAATTAACCGAGGCAATTTGGATTTTAATGGTGTCACCAAGGCGGAACACTTTACCGGTACGATCGCCCTTGAGTTGATGATGAATATCATCAAAATTGTAATAATCGTCTTTTAGGTCACGAATGGAAATCATGCCTTCGACAAATACCTCGGTAAGCTCGATAAAGATACCAAAGCCGGCAACGCCCGAGATAACCCCGTTAAAAGTCTCACCGACTTTATCACGCATGTATTCACATTTAAGCCACTGTTCAACGTCACGTGAAGCTTCATCAGCACGACGCTCGGTCACTGATAAGTTTGTGCCTAACTCAATCATTTTCTTAGATGGTTTTTTCTCTTTGCCACCTAATACCTTGTTGACTAGCTTACCCACAAATGATGGCTTTTTCTTATTCAGCACACGATTAATGGCGCGATGAACAAGAAGGTCTGGGTATCTTCTAATTGGTGAAGTGAAGTGTGTGTAATCTTCAAATGCTAAACCAAAGTGGCCTTCGTTAGCTGGCGTGTATACCGCTTGTTTCATGGTGCGAAGTACCACGGTTTTAATGATGTTTTCATCATCGCGACCTTTGGCATCTTCTAATACTTTAGCAAAGTGTTTCGAATCTGGCTGATCGCCACCTTCTAAGGTTAAACCAACAGCAGTTAAGAACTGACGTGTTACCTCTATTTTTTCAGCCGTTGGCTTCGGATGAATTCGGTACAAGAAATCCTCTCTATTTTCACCTAAAAATTTAGCGGTTGCTTGGTTAGCCATTAGCATGCATTCTTCAATTAGCTTGTGTGCATCGTTTCTAGAGCGGGCAATGATGTTGTCAATCTTGCCGTTATCGTTAAACAAAATTTGAGATTCGATACGATCAAAATCCATGACACCACGCTTGGTTCTGGCAGCTTTTAAGACTTTGTATAAATCGTATAAGTCGTTAAGGTTGTCAAGTACTGGCGCATATTCTGTTTTTAGAGCTTGATCGTCATGCTCTAAGATCTGACTTACTTTGGTGTAAGTTAAGCGCGCATGTGAAAACATTACTGCTGGATAAAAGGTGTAATCAAGCAAATTTCCCTGTGTATCGATGTTCATTTCACAGGTCATACATAGGCGCTCAACACCCGGATTAATTGAACATAGGCCATTTGACAAAGCCTCAGGCAGCATTGGCACCACACGGCGCGGGAAGTATACTGAATTACCTCGTTCAATCGCATCATCATCTAGCGCTGTACCTTCTGCTACGTAATGAGAGACATCAGCAATGGCTACTACTAATCTCCAGCCGTTGTCTGTAGACTCAGCAAACACTGCATCGTCAAAGTCTTTAGAATCTTCACCATCGATAGTGACTAGCTTCATGTCAGTAATATCTTTACGACCTTGCTTGTCAGCAGCGGTAACTTCGGCAGGGATTTTGGCAGTTTGTGCTAACGCTTCTTCTGAAAAATCTACAGGAATGCCGTTGCGATAAAGCGCTGCATCAGTTTCAACGCCTTCATCCATGTACGAGCCAAGGATTTGAATAATTCTGCCTTCTGCTAATGATTTGAATGTTGGTGATTTGGTAATTTCAACAATAACAATTTGTTCGTTAGTATTTTCATTAGTAATTTTAGGGATGTTAATGTTGTTACGAATGCGCTTGTCATCAACAACGGCGTAAGCGCCGCCATCTTCATTAATATGTAGACGTGCCACCACGGTTTTAACACTTTCTAGCACTTCAACAATTTTCGCATCACCACGCTTACTGATTAAGCGAGCCTTGACCTTGTCACCATGAAATACCAGCTGCATTTGGCGTGAATTTAAGCGCAAATCACGACCGCCCTCTTCTAACTTTAAGAAGCCAAAGCCTTTAGGGTTAGCAACAACTGTACCAATTTTAATGCCCGCATTTGGATCAAAAATAACAAAATCACCGTCTTTGTTGTAATCTAGTTGTTCGTCACGCACCATAGCCTTAAGGCGGTGAGTTAGTGGCTTTTTCTGTTTGCCTTCAACTTCTAGAAGGTCGAAGAGATCATATTTTGAGAATGATTTATTTTTATTGAAAAAAGAGAGGATGTGTTCTCTTGATGGGATTGGATTGTCGTACTTTTTAGCTTCTCTTTTTTGGTGCGGATCGCGACTCATAAATTACTCTTCAAATGGATTGTTTAGGATCAGAGTTTCGTTGCGATCTGGTCCGGTTGATAAAATATCGATTGGCAAGCCTGAGAGTTCTTCAATTTTGCGAATGTAGTTTTGTGCTTCAATTGGTAGCGAATCAAAAGAATCGGTGCCGATGGTTGATGCATTCCAGCCTGGCATTTCAATATAAATTGGCTCTGCATCAGCATAACCTTGCGCATCATATGGCGGTGTTGTGGTTAGTTTGCCATTTAGTGTATAGCCAGTACAAATTTTAATGCTATCTAATGAATCAAGCACGTCTAGCTTGGTTAAACAAATACCTGTTACTGCATTAAGTTTTAATGAGCGATTAAGGGTAACCATATCTAACCAGCCACAACGACGTTGACGCCCCGTGGTTGCGCCAAACTCATGACCTACCGTGCCTAACACTTTACCAATAGCGTCACCTTTGTCAATAGCAACATCATAAACCAACTCTGTTGGGAATGGGCCACCACCAACACGAGTGGTGTAGGCCTTAACGATACCACAAACATAATCGATATCAGTGACACCCACACCTGAGCCTGTTACCGCACCACCTGACGTGGTGTTTGATGAGGTTACAAATGGGTAAGTGCCTTGGTCTATATCTAGTAAAGCGCCTTGTGCACCTTCAAATAAAATATTTTCATTATTAGCAATGTGTTGATGGATTTGTTCAGTAACATCGGTAATCATTGGAATAACAGTTTTAGCTTGTTCTAGAGCTTCAGCTAATACGGCGTCAAAATCAAGTGCTGGCGCATTGTAGTAATTGGTTAGTGCGAAGTTATGATATTCCATCACATCTTTTAGCTTATCGGCAAAAGCTTCAAGATCAAGTAAGTCACCCACGCGTAGTCCGCGTCGTGCAACTTTATCTTCATAAGCTGGTCCAATGCCGTTGCCAGTTGTGCCAATAGCTGCCTTACCACGCTTAGCTTCACGAGCATTGTCAAGCGCTACGTGATACGGCATAATTAGTGGACAGCCTGGGGCGATTTTTAAGCGTGACTGTGCGTCAACGCCTGCTTCATCCAGTTCGCCTAATTCTTTAATTAAGGCCGACATAGATAGCACAACACCATGTCCAATTAAACACTCAACATTGTCACGCAAGATGCCCGATGGAATTAAATGTAGTACTGTTTTTTGACCATCAATTACCAAAGTATGACCTGCGTTATGTCCGCCTTGAAAGCGTACAACGCTTGATACTTTATCAGTAATTAAATCAACAATTTTTCCTTTTCCTTCATCGCCCCACTGTGTGCCGATGATTACTACGTTTTTTGACATACTAATTCCTAACTATTTAATGTGTTTTTAATAATGATTATTTTGATTGAGATAAAAATTTCAAATCAAATGAAAATCCTGTGGCTGCTCTTGATTGACCGAATGATTCACCAATACCGTTATAACGACCACCTTGAGCAAGCGCCTTAGAGTAGTTCTCGTTATAAGCTGAGAATACCACGCCAGTGTGATATTCATAGGTTTGCAATTCAGCCAAATCGTAATGAACCTGAATACTTTGATTTTGAAGTTGTTGATCAATGGCTTGCAAGTCTTTAATCGCTGTTTGAGCTGCTGGAAAAGCGTTAAATAAATCCATCGCTTGATCAAGCACATCAGCATCACCTTCAAGTGTCATTAGCGCTTTGAATAAATCAGCATTGACTAAGGTTGTATTAGCAATAAAGACGTCCAAATCAGGTGTTGAACGATGTGCAAAAATCTGTCGCAATTCGCCAGCTTGTGATTCCGAAACATTTTCACTCTCAATTAAGGCATCAAAAATAGCAACATTACCCAGACTAATAACAACCGAACCAATTGACAATAACTTTAAGCTTTCAAGCATTAAGCTAATCACTTCAACATCGGCACTAATATCGTGCGAGCCGTACAACTCTGCACCCGCCTGAATTGGCGAGCGCGAATCGTAAAAATCCGTTGCACTAGTTTGCAAAATGGCATTGATATAGCAATATTTCTCAATATTATCGCTAGCACGCTTTGCATCAATTCTAGCAATTTGCGGGGTGATGTCCGCATGCACGCCTAGCATTTTGCCACTAGCAGGATCTAAAAATTTAAAAGTTTTTTCATTGACCGCATCGCTGGTTAATAGCAATGAATCAACATGCTCCACCATTGGTGGAATAACCAATCCATAACCTTTTTCAGTATATAAATCAATCAATGAGCGGCGCAATAGCTCAAACGTTAATGCTTGATCATGCGTCAGCTCATCAATACCCTCAGGCAGTTGCCAGGTGTTCATAATACTTTATTTAACGACCGGATTAAAGTGACGAAAAAACTCTGTATTTGGATTTAGCACCATAACATCACTTTGATTAGCAAATGATTTTTTGTACGATTCTAGTGAGCGGTGGAATGAATAAAAATCAGCATTTTTACTGTACGCTTTAGCGTAATTGCTTGCTGACATTGCGTCACCCTCACCTCGAATAATCTCTGAATCTCGATAAGCATCCGCTAGAATAATGGTTCTTTCTTTGTCGGCTGCCGCACGAATAACTTCGGCCTCTTCCGCACCTTTTGATCTGAATTCTTTAGCAACACGCTGTCGTTCTGCTTGCATACGACGATAAACAGAGTTTGATACTTCTTGAGATAAGTCAATACGTTTAATACGTACATCAATAATTTCAATACCAAACTCACCAATGTCTTTTTTAGCTAGTGTGGCGATGTTACTCATGATTTCGCTACGCTCGCCAGAGACAACATCAGCAATGGTACGCTTTGAAAACTCACTCTTAAGGCCGGTTTTAATGATCTGAGCTAGACGATTGTTAGTACGAGCTAAGTTACCACCGGTTGACTTATAAAACTGCTCTGCATCAACAATGCGCCATTTGACATACGAGTCAACAATAACGTTTTTCTTTTCGCCGGTTAAAAAACGCTCTGAAGGCGCATCTAATGTTTGTACACGATCATCAAACTTAACTACGTTATTAACAAATGGCATTTTAAATTTAAGACCCGGTTCTTTTTCAACACTAACAATTTCACCTAGGCGCAATTTGATGGCTGTTTGAGTTTCATCTACGGTATAAAGCGCTGAACTTAAAACAAAGAACGCTGCCGCAACAATAATTAATCCTAATTTTTGCATTATCTTACTCCTCTGTTACGGAAAACATTTCTAACATTATTCGGGTCTTCTGCTTGTTCAGCTGACTCTTGAATGGTAATTTGAGCGCTAGATTGTTTAGCACTAATTAGTTTATCAATGGGTAAATACATCATTGAATTGGCTTTTGAATCAACCACTACTTTGCTGGTAGCAGCTAACACACCTTCCATGGTTTCACGATATAGGCGTTCTCTAGTAACCTCTGGTGCTTTTTCATATTCTGCTAAGATTTGATTGAATCGAGCTGACTCACCTTCAGATTTTGACACAACTTCTGATTTGTAAGCTCTAGATTCTTCTAATAGTCTTGCTGCCAAACCACGAGATTTTGGCAAAATATCGTTCGCATAAGTTTGCGCTTCATTGATTAAGCGCTGCTTGTCTTCACGCGCCTTAACTGCATCAGAAAATGCTGCTTGTACCTGCTCAGGTGGTTGTGCATCCTGCATGTTAACGGTGGTAATAAATAAGCCAGTTTTGTATAAATCAAGTAACTCTTGAGAGTGTTCTTTAATGCCGTCAGCGATATTAATACGACCTTCAGTTAGAATGTAATCCATGGTATTTTTACCAACAACCTGGCGAATCGCACTTTCAGCCACCTGGCGAAGTGTTGTGTCTGGGTTGGCTACATTAAATAAATAGGCTTGTGCATCATTGACTTTATATTGAACTGCAAATTTTGCATCAATCATGTTTTCGTCTTTGGTTAGCATGATTGATTCCGAAGAAACATTGCCACCCATACGACTACTACCTTTGACTACATTACGATAGCCAATTTCAGCGGTTCTAATTTGCTCTACGTTAATGCGATTAACGGTTTCAATCGGAAACGGCAGGTGCCAATGAGGACCTTGACCAGTTTCTTCTTGAAACGCACCAAAGCGCAACACAATACCTTTTTCGGCTGGATCGATAATATAGATGCCTGATAACATCCAAACCAGCACGGCAACCAGTACAATAAATTTAACACTTCCCTTGGGTGCTTGCGGGGTGGTGTTATCGCCAGATTTCTTTGAGCCGAATGCACCGTTAAATTTATTTTTAAATTCTTTAATCACCTCGTCTAATTCAGGTGGTGTTTGGTTATTGCCACCCCAAGGATTTTGATTGTTATTGTTGTCGTTCCAAGCCATTTATATGCTTCCATTATTATTAAAACCTGAGTTATTTTACCCAAATAAACACAGTGTTATGTAACTAATATATGTTGGCTATTTGTTCATTGGTTGGTGTTAAAATAAATGAATTTGAAAAACCAATTAACTCGTATGAAAAAGTCACTTGCTTTTTGCTCATTTGCTCTACTATCTGGCTTAGCCAGCGCACAAGGTTATGGGGTTAATTGCCAAGATTCCAGCCTACTCTTTCCCAAGCAAGTCTTAAGTAATTCTGATGCATTAGACGTCTTGGCTGATCGTAGCGAGATCACCAAAAGTGATACTTACTTGCTAACAGGCAATGTATCCCTTAATTCGCGTGATTATTATTTAGCGGCCGATGAAGTGGTTATTAAAAAATCTGATAAAACTTCTACAGCTAAAGGTCAGGTGAGCTATCAAGATCATGAGTTAATGTTTGTAGGTGATCGTGCAGTCGTTAAAAAGCAAGGCGATAGAACTTACACAACGTTAGAGCAGGTTCAGTTTCATTACCCTGAGAGTAAAATAAACGGCCAAGCTGGGCAAGTTACCAATGATGGCACACAACAAGTATTCGACTCTGTAGAGTATTCTTTATGTCCACTAGGCAATACTGACTGGCAAATGAAAGCAGATCAAATTACGCTTAATTCTGATACTAATCGAGGTGTTGCTAGCGATGTTGTGGTTGAGTTTTTAGGTGTTCCAGTGTTTTATTCGCCTCATCACGAATGGGTGCTTGAAGGTCGTGGATCGGGCTTTTTAGCGCCTGGGTTTGGTAGTTATGATGAATCAGTTGCTGGCGAAAATGATAATTATCAAGTTAGAATTCCTTATTATTTTAATATTGCCCCAGATCGTGATTTCTTGTTAACGCTTAATCAGTTGTCTAGCCGTGGTAGTGTTGTAGAGGGTAAGTATCGTCAACTAATCGCTGCCAATCAATATACCGATGAAGGTCGTTTTGAAATTGAAGGTCACTACTTAAATGAGGATGATATTACTAATAATAAGCGCTGGTTGTTAAATTCACAAGTTGACCTTACGTTGAATAGCAATACTGAATTGAGTATTTCCACCAAACGTGTTTCCGATCAAAATTATTTTAAAGATATTGCGCATACTAATACGTCAGCCTCGGCGCTTAATTCACACATTGATTTAACTTATAACGACGATGAAAATAATTTGAGTGCTGCTGTATTTGCTGAAAGCGAGCAATTAATTAATAGTGGTAGCGCCAAGTACACTAGAGCGCCTGAACTATCAATTTCAAAAGGCTTTGCAGGGTTAGATGGTCGCCAAATGGATTTATCATTGGTAAGTACTAAGTTTGAGCATAAAGACGGCAACACATCTGACAAAAAAACAGGCGTTAGAACTCATGCACAGGCTGATTTTAGCCGGTCTATTGCTACCAATGCTTATTCACTAACGCCTAAGCTAAGCTTATCAACAACGGATTATGCGCTAGATAATGCTGCTGATGAGTCGCGTTCAATTTATAGTGTTGGCGTAGACTCTAAATTGTTTTTAGAGCGAGAAGTTAATTTATTCGGCACTGATTTAATTCAAACCTTAACCCCAAGGTTGGCTTACAATTACACGCCAAGTAAAGCCGATCCAAGTGTTAACTTCGATTCTGAAAGTAAAAGTAATTCGTATGAAGGTTTATTCTCAGGCAAGAAATATACCGGTGTTGATCGAATTGGAAAAGCCAATGATTTAACTGCTGGTTTGGAGTCAGATTTTATTGATGAAGAAACCGGTGAAACTTACTTAAGTTTAAAATCTGCACAAACTTTTTACGGTGATGCTATAACCACTAACGGTGGCACAAGAAAGTATTCCGATATCGCCCTATCGGCCAATGCAAGCTTTGATAGCTTTACCTTTGACAATTCTCTAGAGTACGACCCGGAAACCAACAAAATTGACAAACGTGACAGCTCAATAAGCTACATTCTTAATCCAAGAAAATTCTTAACCTTGGCGCATCATTATGATGGAACCAACAAAACTGCTGAATTATATGGTACTTACCCTGTTACACAAAATGTGCATGTATTTGCTGGTATTAATCGATCTATTACCGATTCGATTACCAATAAAGAAACCACCGGTATTGCTTATGAATCTTGCTGCTGGGCGCTACGCCTAGCGCACTTTAAAAAGTACATGGGTAACAACGACTATGATTACGTCACTAACTTTGAGCTGGTACTTAAAGGTTTGGCAACCACATCACCAAGCTTGGCCAGACGTCTTGAAGACGAAGTGCCAAATTATTTAGCAGATTTAGACAATTTATAATATGAAAAAACTCCCTTTATTGGCACTGGCCACTTGTTTAAATGTTGTGGCAGCGCCCAATAGCATTGTTGCCATTGTGAATGATGAGCTGATTACTTATGATGCAATCACCATTACGTCTAACGCTAAGGCGGCAAAATTAGCAGCGGTTAACCATCAAATAGATACACTATTGCAAATGGATAAGGTAGTGCAACTGGGCATTGAACCAAATCCTTTAGCTGTTAATAATATGTTGGCGCGTGTTGCTCAGCAAAATTCATTAAGCCTTAAACAGCTTCAGGCTAGTTCAGCCTTTGGCCGTGTGATGAAAGATATTAAGCAAAAGCTATCATTAAACGGACTAAAAAAATTAATTAATAGTAAGGCGAAATTATTAGTCACTCAGGCTGAAATTGATCAAGCTTTAAAAGACAATCCAGCTGGCGCTAACGACTTGGTTAAGCAAATTCGCATTGCGCAAATTGCCATTAGCACCATTGATAAAGCTGACTCTTTGTTACAATCTGAAGATGAATTAATCAAAGATTTTTTAACTGATTTAGCTGATAAAATCAAACAAGGTGAGTCATTCTCTGCGATGGCCAAATTACACTCTCAAGACGAATCTTACAAAAATGGTGGCGAGTCGGGTTGGTTAGTTAGCAAGCGCCTTCCTAAAGAATTTACCAATGTTATTAATGAGTTGACACCCCATGAAATTTCTAAGCCGTTTAAGGTGGGTAATGGTTGGCGCTTGATTAAAGTTATTGAACAACGAGAAGTGGATCAGCATTTGCGCAATATTAAATCGGCTTTAATGCGTCAAAAAGAAAACACTTACTTTAACAATTGGACAAAAAAACTTAGACAAGATGCTTATATTGAGATCTTTGATCATAAGCTTTAATTATGTCTAAAACCATTACTATCTTTGGCTTTCACGCCATACAAGCTCAGCTTGAGGCAGCGCCTGAAGGTTTTGTAAAGGTTTTGGTGCTTGATAATCGTAATGATAAGCGTGTTGGGCAAATTAACGCACAGTTAAACCAACTGGGTATTCGAGTGGAGAAATCCAACAAGCAGCAACTTGATAAGTTAACTAAAAACCAGACTCACCAGGGTGTGGCGGCAGAAATACTATTACCCACCCTGCCCAATCAAGATGAGTTGATTACCTTTGTTTCCAAACTGGATCATTCAGGGCTTATTTTGATTTTAGATTCTATTCAAGACCCTAGAAACTTAGGCGCTTGTTTGCGTAGTGCTAATGCTGCTGGCGTGGATTGTGTGGTGATTAATAAAGATGGCTCAGCACCGATTAACGCCTTAGTGCATAAAACCTCAGCAGGCGCACTGAATCAGCTAAAAATATTTCAGGTAACTAACTTGGCTAGAGCTATTAAAGCCTTGCAGCAAGAAGATATTTGGGTGGTTGGTTTAGATGGGTCCACCCAAACCTCAATTTACCAAATCGATCTAACTACACCTACTGCACTGATTATGGGTACTGAAGGCAAGGGTTTACGCAAGTTAACTAAGCAATCTTGTGATCAATTAGCACTGATTCCTATGCAAGGCAATGTGGAAAGCTTAAATGTATCGGTTGCCACGGGTATTAGTTTATTTGAGGCTAGTCGTCAGCGGTTAGTATAAGGCCATTGAGTCGTCAATAGTTTTGGCCCAAGCATCAATACCACCTTTTAAATTAATCACTTTTTCAAACCCTAGCATTTCAAAATAACGAGCGACTTGCATGGATCGAATGCCGTGGTGACAAATAATCACTACTTCTGCTGATTTATCAAGACTATCGACATTTGCCATAATTTGCCCCATGGGTAGTAATCGCGCTGCATCAAAATGGCATTTATCCCATTCCCACTGTTCTCTTACATCTAATAATAGCGGAGAATGATTTTTTAGATGGGCCTGAAGCGCTATTGGGGTTAAATCTTGCATGGTTAATTTAATTGGATTCTTGAACCCCAAGGAATGGGTTCTTTGCCTTTAACCAGCCACATAACTGGGTAACTAGGCTCAAACTCAGGAAACTTGCCCTTGGCGTCGGTAAAGTAAATGAGCACGCTAGAATTAGAGTCTTGCTGCTCTAGGTAATCAAACACCGGATTAAAGTTAGTGCCTTTGCCGCCACCTAGTGAAGCCGGAAATTGTAATTCATCCCAGGCCTCAAAACGCCAGATTAACTCAGGACTGATCTTTTCATCGCAAGCGATTAAAGTAATTGAGGCACGCATATTGCTTTTAATGGCGTTAATTTCCGAAACAAACTCATTAATCTCCTCTTGAGAAATAGAGCCTGAGGTATCAATAGCCACGGTGATGTCAATTTGACTTGATCTGAGTGAGGGTAGAATTGCCGCACCACTTCTTCTCGAGGGTCGCGCATAGGAAAAATCATCTCTGGCTAAGCTTGACATATATTGTGCCAATAATGATTGCCAAGACAGCTGAGGCTGTAAGAAGAAATCAATTAATTTGGCAAATTCTCCATCTAATTTTCCTGCTTGTTGGGCTAATTGCGCTGATGAAGCGAGATTTTTTTGCCACTCTGCACTTAAATTCTGCATTTCATCCGGCGTTAATGGCGACGGTTTCTGTGCTAAATCACCGGAGTCAGTGTTTCCTTGAGTAGGGTTATTTTTACCACTAGCGGATTTTGACTGATCTTCTCGACCATCCAAAGCATCTTCACGCATGCCACCATCTGATTCATTGGCATCATCTTTAGGGTTGTCATCATACAGATGCTGATCCATCGGCTCAGTGTCGATACTATCATCAATCATAGGGTAGATTTCTTCCGCAATCATGCTGTCGTATTTATTAAAAATTGGCACATCCAGTGGCGGCCTAAAACCTTCTTTGACCAACAATGGATTAATGGCAAAATCACAGGCCAAATCCCACTTGTGCTTATCACGAGTACCGCGGCGAGCAAAGTGTGTGAGTGCACAGTGCAATGCCTCATGAATTAAAACAAATTTGGTTTGATGATTGTCTAATTGATCAATAAAACTGGGGTTGTAATAAAAGCTTTTAGCGTCAGTCGCACTGGTCTGACACCATGATCCTGCTGCTTTTAAGGGTAGCCTTAAAACCAAATTTCCCAAAAAAGGCTTGTCCAAAATAAGCTGTGTTCGTGCTTTGGTTAATTTGGCTTCAACCGCTTCTAAATCAACATCATCCTCATTGTTATCAATAATAACGTCTTCGCCAATCACCTCGATTTTTGTCTCAGGTGTTAGAGAAGAGTCTTGCCAATAAGGATAGTCGGAATCACTCATGACGAATGTTTAAGGCTAGACTCTAAAATAATCTGTCGTTCAGCGGCTGACAGTAGATTAATATTGGGAAATAATTGTCGATCTTCCAATCTAGCGTGTGATTTTAATAATTTGCCAAATTTTTCTAAGGTTTGCGGATTTTTGACTAAATGATTGGCCAAATCATACAATTGTTGATGTTCGTGGGTTAATTTGGCGCATAATTGAGCTAAATCAGCTGATTTTTCACTTAAAAAGGCAAAAATTGTCGCTTCTTCAGTCTCAAAATGCTGATGAAAATCCATTTTGAAATTTTGCGAAATTTTTGAGCATAATTCACTAATCAAATTAGCATCTTGAGCTTTGAGCGCATTCACGCATTTGTTGCCCAAGGATAATGCTATGTGATGCTCTCGGGTTAGGGTGAGTAATTCGTCTGCTATTTTCATTAGCCAAATTGCCCGTCAACTCTTGCTTTAAAAAACATCGGCGCATAAATTAGCACAAACCAACTAAAGGCTGAAATCCATAATAGTTGTGAAATGAAAATCAAGTTAGCATAGTGCTGAGGAAAAGCTGAAACTAGTAGCACTCGACTAACAAATGCTAGTGTTAATAGGCCAAACATAAAATGCAATTGTTTAGGCGGTTGGAATACATTGCGCCCTGTATGTCCAAGTGACACGCGCGCCATCATGCTAAGGGTCATCAGCGCCATACCAAAGGCAAAACTATGGGTGGCAATGTTGGGCATCATGTTGAAAAAATAAGCAGCCACATGCAGTGCAAACCCTAAGGTTAATAACCCGTAAGCCAGGTAGATGCTCCATAGTAGTGATTTTGTCCAAATTTTAGGGTGATACCAATTCACCATTCTGATTGCATGAATAACAAACAATATGCCGGCAAGTGCAGTTGAGATAAGGCTTTGAAAAAACACCTCAACAATCATAAAGGCTAAAAATAAAAATAAAGAGCTTAGATCAAGTAATTTAGAATTTTTAAGTTCAGTTTGTAAGCCTAATCCACGCTCAATGAAAAAAGGCAATAAACGTCTAGACATCATAAATAGCAGACTAATGATTAGATAAAACCCTAAGTAAACACCGATGTAAACCCCTTGTGAAACCACCCCTAACAAACCTAAATAAAATACAACATGAGCGGCAGCGAGTAGTATTAATTTAGCGACAATACTAACATTGTTCCAGTTTTTAGCTTTAATGATTGGCCAAGCAACAGCAAGGGTTGATAGAATTAAAAAACTGGTATCTATGATTGCTTGATAAATTAAATACTCATTGGCAATAAAAGGTAGAAAGCGCCCCGCAATCCACACAGTTAACAAGGCTAGTAACGGCTTGTTGTAGATGGTTTGCACGCCAGTCCAGTTTTTACTGGCTGTGAGTAAAAACCCAACACTAACTGCTGAGGCATAAGCAAAGATCATCTCATGTGCATGCCAATCAATTGGATTGGCGTTGTTGATTAAAATTAATGAAGGGTAGAATACCATCCACATCAGCATGGCCAAAACTGCAATCACACCTGAGGCAAAGAAAAAAGGCCTGAAACCTAATCTTAAAATAGGCTTGGTTGTGTACTCAGCATTTTGGTTTAAATTTATCATAATTGTTAGTCAAACAAGGTATCAGCAATTTTCCCTGCCCAGTCGCTAAATTCAGCAATAGTAAACAATTCGGCGCCAATAGCTCTTTGCATGTCTGATACCAGCATTACACCCAATTCTTTTTGCGGGAAATCTTTGGCAAAATTTAAAATATTTCCCCAGACTTGGTGCGCGTTATCACTATCTTTTGCAGCAATTGCACGCCCTGCTAAGGCGCTACAAATGGCATACTGAAGATCTAGTGCTTTAGGGATGCTAACAGACTCGCCATTGATAATGGCGTCCAAATCAGGAAGATCAGCCATGTGCTCAACAAACGTGGTGATTTCTACCCCTGCTACTTCACCCACACAAGCGTTGGCAGCTTGTCTAAATAAGACTAGATTATCGTCGAACTTATTTAAAGCACGGTGTACAAACTCCCAAGTTCTTGGCGAAGGGAATGCTACAGGATTGTGTGCTGGATCAAATTCAAATAAGTGCTCGGGACGATAACGCAAAAAACCAATAATACGTTCATCGATGTTATTTTTATAAGCCCAGGCTACCCAATCATCGAGATTAACGTCCAATTCATAATGTGAAAATCGATTAGCAAGTGGCGCTGGCATAGAATAAGTTACGCCTCGATCACCCTGGCGGTTACCAGCGGCAAAAATAACCCAACCATCAGGCACTTTGTAATCACCTAAACGTCTATCTAAGATTAACTGATAAGCAGCAGCAGAAACAGTTGGTGGCGCTGAGGTGATTTCATCTAAAAATAAAACCCCCTGTTTGCCATGGCGCTTTTCATCAGGTAATAATGAAGGAATAGACCAGTCAACCAATTCGCCATTTTTAAAAGGGATGCCTCGAAGATCACTTGGCTCCATTTGCGACAAGCGAATATCAATCATTTTAACCTGATGTGCTTCAGCCACTTGAGCAATAATTTGCGACTTGCCAATTCCAGGCGCACCCCACAACATAACAGGCGTGTGATGACCTTCAAATACCGATTCAAACTCTTGAGTAAGGATTTTACTAACTTGTTCTGGACGCATAATAACTTGAAAAAATGAAAACTGGCCATATTCTACCGTAATAGAAGATAAAATCCCCTGACTATGACTACCAATATTACCTCTACTGATGAACTATGGAATTTTCCTTGTGATTATTCCGTTAAAGTGTTTGGCAAGACTTGTGATGAATTGCACACAACGGTTTGCACGATTGTTGAACAGCACACCGATAAAATTCACCCGGATAGTATTACCATTAAGCAAAGTTCAAAAGGTGGCTACGTATCCATCACCCTTAAAATTATTGCCACTAGCAGAGTGCAATTAGATTGTATCAATCAAGATTTACAAGATTGTAAACTGGTTGCCTACGTTTTATAATTTTTTATGAACATTGTTAAGCTGGGTCTAAAAGACTACTCTGACACCTGGCAAGCAATGAAAGATTTTACTGATGCTCGAACCCCTACCACTGAAGACGAATTGTGGATTGTCGAGCACCCCAGTGTCTTTACCCAAGGCATTGCCGGCAAGGCTGAACACGAGCTTAATGTTAAGCAAATCCCCGTTGTAAAAACTGATCGTGGCGGGCAAATTACTTATCATGGACCGGGACAATTGGTGATTTATTGTTTGGTTGATTTAAGACGTCTAGGCTTGGGTGTAAAGCAAATGGTTAGCGCTTTAGAGCGGTCAGTCATTGAGTTGTTAAGTCATTATGGTATTAATGCACATCTTCAGAAAGGTGCACCTGGCGTGTATGTAGATCATGCAAAAATCGCTGCACTCGGGCTAAAAGTTAAGCATGGCAAAACTTATCACGGCTTAAGTGTTAATATTGACATGGACTTAACCCCCTTTGAGCAAATTAACCCTTGTGGTTACCAAGGATTGGCGGTCACACAATTAAGTAACTTAGCGGATAATACACCCCCTACGACTAAGATTGCAATGCAATTGGCAGCGTTATTAATCAACACAATTGAGCATTATGAGCAATAAAATAAACACTCAAGACATTGAAATTAAAGCACTTAAGGGTGAGTCAAAAGTGTCTCGGCTTAAAATTAAACCTGATGCTGAGCGCCCTGTGTTGCGTAAGCCCAGCTGGATACGTATTAAACACCCGGGCGGCTCAAAAGTGGATCAACTTAAAGATACCTTAAGAGATCAAAAACTGTTTACCGTTTGTGAAGAGGCACAATGCCCTAATTTGGGTGAATGCTTTAATCATGGCACTGCCACATTTATGATCATGGGCCAAATTTGTACTCGGCGTTGCCCATTTTGTGATGTGGCGCACGGTAAGCCAAAACCTTTGGATGTTAATGAGCCAAATCATTTAGCTGATACCATTGAAAAAATGCAACTTAAGTATGTTGTTATTACTTCGGTTGATCGTGATGATTTGCGTGATGGTGGTGCGCAGCATTTTAAACAATGTATTGATCAAATTAACAAAACTACCCCTGAGGTAAAAATCGAAATATTAACACCTGACTTTAGAGGTAGGATTGATCAGGCGCTAGAAGTGTTTAAATCTTGCCCACCTGATGTGTTTAATCATAATCTTGAAACAGTGCCAAGCTTATATCCAAAAGTACGCCCAGGGGCAAGCTACGAGCATTCGCTTGAATTATTACAAGCCTTTAAACAACAACATCCGAGTGTCACCACCAAATCTGGACTCATGCTCGGTGTTGGTGAAAGTGAAAACCAAGTTATTGATGTTTTAAAAGATTTACGCGCCCATCAGGTGGATATGCTAACTTTGGGTCAATACCTCCAACCTAGCAAGCATCACTTGGCGGTTGAGGCCTACATTCACCCTGATCAGTTTGAACGATACAAAGCTATTGCAACTGAGCTGGGTTTTACGCAAGTGGCTAGCGGACCTATGGTCAGATCTTCTTATCATGCGGATCTTCAAGCAGCTGGAAAATCAATCAGTTAGGCTAACTAATGAAGAACAAAAAAATACCGAACACTTAAGGTTCGGTATTTTTTTTGTTTTCTTAAGAGCTAACTACAGATCGTTTTTATCTTCCTTTTTTAGCAATCCATTAGTATCGATCTTTTCTGCTGAATCATCTTGGCCATCAGCATTTGCCTTATTCTTTTTAGACAGTGCTGATTTGATCCAATTTTTTGGATCAGTGGTTTTTTTGTCTGCTGTAGGCTTAGGCTCTTTTTGCACGTTGTACTTTGCATCTGCGTCCGCATCACCTGGTAACAAGCCCATATTAACAGCAATATTACGACAAGACTCTTCTCCAGCTGATAGCGTGCCCAAAGGAATTACAATCAACGTAAGCACTGTTGAAACCAATACACCGAATAACAATGAAATAGCCATTCCTTGGAAAATAGGATCAGATAGAATTACACTGGATCCGCCCACTAGTGCGAATGCAGTGATCATAATTGGACGTGTACGAGATGCACATGAGTTAATAACTGCATCAAAGAACGGCTTTCCTTTGGCATATTCTTGCACAGTGAAATCAACCAATAAGATTGAATTTCGAACAATAATACCAGCTAGTGCAATCCAGCCAATCATGGAAGTTGCAGTAAACTCTGCACCCAGCAACCAATGACCTGGAACGATGCCTAATAAGGTTAATGGAATTGGCGCCATGATAACTGCTGGAATAATAAAGTTACCAAACTGCCAGACAACCAACATGTAGATTACCACCAATGCAACGCCAAAGGCCATACCCATATCACGGAAGGTTTCGTAAGTAACCGTCCACTCACCACCCCATTCAAAGCCTGGGATGTTTTGATTTTTAGGCGGACCTAGGTATTCACCTTGCAATTGAGAACCGTCTAATGTTTGGTGGCGAAGTAGTAAATCGTCAACTGCAAACATGGCATAGATTGGCGCGCTTAGTCGACCAATTGGCTCACCCAATACGTATTCAACGTCAGCTAAATCTTTATGATAGATGAGGTCGTCTTGTTTTTTATAGCTAAATGAACCCAGTTCAGAAATTGGAATCATGCCGCCATGTTGTGACGGTACAGGCAGCTGAGTAAGGTAAGACAATTGTGAGCGCTTAGTCAGTGGCACTTGCAAGCAAATACGTGATGGCTCAAGGGCGTTTTTCAGTCGAATTGTACCCACGTTAAAGCTGCTCATTGCCATGGCTAGTGTTTCTTTAACTGTCATTACACTTACGCCAAATCTTGAAGCTTTTGCCGTGTCAACCTGGAAATCAATAACAGGATATTCATCACGCATTAGGTTGTCAATATCAGTCATAGTACCAGACTCAATAAACAACTCAGTTAAGTCGTTGGCTAGTTGGCGTCGTGTTTGCTTGTCTGGGCCATAAACCTCTGCAACAACCGGTCTTAATACTGGCGGACCTGGTGGCATCTCTACAACGGCGTAATCAGCACCTGCTTCTTCAGCAATACTCTTGATTAGCTCACGCGCCTCTAAGGCGATCTCATGGCTAGATCGAGAGCGATCTGCTTTTTCAGTTAATTGAATTTGTAGCTCACCCACAGATGATGATTGGCGCAGATATGAATGGCGCACCAAGCCATTAAAGTCAAATGGTTTTGCAGTGCCAGAATAAGCTTGAATATCAATCACTTCTTCAACATTACGTAGCGTTTGCGCCATTAAATGAAGTGTTGATGCTGTGTCTGATAATGAAGTGCCATCAGGCATATCAAGCATCACACCAAACTCTGATTTATTATCAAGTGGTAGCATTTTAACTGGCACTGAAGTCGTGTAGAACATCGACATAGCCATAAAGAAGGTAATTACTAGACCGATTAAAAAGCCCCAGCCATAAGTTGCTTTATTGAACAATGCGGTAATGGTTGAGTGATAAAAGGCATACATTACCTTAGCTTCTTTTTCTTCTTTTTCATGCATTTTGTGCAACACATTAAGTGGCGGCACAAATTTCATAATGAAGTACGGTGTAAAGACAAAAGCTGCAAACAACGAGAACATCATAGCCACTGAACCTAATACTGGAATTGGCGCCATGTAAGGACCCATCATGCCACTTACTGCGGCCATTGGCACTAGTGCAGCCACAACCGTAAAGGTGGCTAGAATGGTTGGATTGCCCACTTCTCGCACTGCATCAATTGCTGTGCCAATAGTAATCTTATTGTCAATTAGCCAGCGTCGATATATGTTTTCAGTGACAACAATAGCGTCGTCTACTAAAATACCAATAGAGAAAATTAGTGCGAAAAGACTAACTCGGTCAATGGTCATACCCAAAATCCAGGCTGAGAATATGGTCATCAATAACACCACTGGAATAACCAGGGTAACCACGATGGCAGGACGAACACCTAGTGCAAACCATACTAGTAGCGTTACCGCACCGGTTGCAATAAATAGCTTTTTAATTAAGGCGTTAACTTTATCTTTGGCAGATTTTCCATAATTTCGGGTTACTGCTACTTCAACGTTATCTGGAATAATTCGACCTTTTAACTCTTCTACTTTGGCAAGAATATTTTCAGCTACCGCAACACCGTTGGTACCAAATTTCTTTGCAATAGCGATAGTAACTGCTTGTTCAGCTGTGGCTTTTTTACCAGTTTTATTGGCTTTACCAGTGTAGTAACTAACCATATGCTCTGTTTCTTCTGGCGCATAGTACACATCAGCAACATCGCGCACATAAATAGGCTTGCCATCGTGAACTGCCACTACTAAGTTTTCAATATCTTCAACTTTGCTAAAGAAGTCACCCGAATAGACTTCCATTTTAAAACCATTAAGCTCGATATTACCGGTATGCTCACGAACGTTAGCATTGCCAATAGTGCCAGCAATTTGCTGAATAGAAACGCCATACCCTGCTAATCTACCTGGGTACGCATCAATGTGAAATATTTCTTTTCGACCGCCAACAATAAAGCCGTTATTGGTGTCTTTAACTTTTTCTAGTTGCTGGATTAATTCTAAACCCAGTGAGCGCAATTGACCATCATCCAATGATTTTGACCAAAGCGTCAAGTTAATAATCGGTACGTCATCAATTTCTTTTGGCTTAATTAGTGGCTGTCTAGCGCCTGGCGGCATAAAGTCCAGGTTGGCCAGCATTTTGTCACGTACTTTAATGATGGATGCATTCATATCCTGACCAACATCAAATTCAACCGTCACAATACCTTGGCCCTTGTCGCTAACTGAATAAACGTGCTTCACACCCAAGATTTGCGACATTAAGCGCTCTAATGGCTTAACCACAATATTGGAAACCTCTTCAGAAGAAGCGCCTGGATACTCAACAAATAGATCAATCAGTGGTACTGAAATTTGTGGGTCTTCTTGTCGAGGGGTGGAAATCAGTCCAATGATTCCGGCGCCCAACATGGCGAAGAAGATAATAATCGAAAGCGGTGAAGTGATAAAGGCCTTAGTTAACTTACCGGCTATTCCTAAATCAACCTCGTCGTTTGATGTGGTGTTGTTATTTGACATAATTGATAAATTAGATGCTCATTCCTGAAATCATTAAGATGTTTGGATTGGCGACAATTTTTTCGCCAATTTTCAACCCTGATAAAACACTCTTTTTGTTTTTGCCCACCTGCTCGCCTAGGCGCACAAAGCGCAACTCAGTTTTATTCGTTAATGGGTTAATAACAAATACACTTGGCAGTGATGAACGCCACATAATGGCAGATTCCGGCACAATTGGCGTTAATACACCTGAATCGGTTTCAAAAATTTCAACTTCTGCATAAGCACCTGGTAGTACTGGCACATTAGCGGGTAAGTCAAATTTCACTTTAACACTGTGTTTAGCGTTATCAGCAATAGGATAGATTTGAGATAATTTAGCCTCAACCACAATGTTGGCAATATCAAGCTTAATGCGATAATCTGTATCAAGTTTTAAACTTCTTACTAATCTTGATGGGATGTTAACCTCAACCTGAAGATCTTTAATGTTGGCAAATCTTAGTAGCGTCTGCCCCGGCTGAACAATATCACCCTCATTAATTTCTTTGCCAACAATAACACCGTCAAATGGTGCGGTAACGTTTGCATCTTTTAAGCGCGATTCAATTTGTTTAAGGTTGTTTTCAGCTTGTGTTAGTTTGTTTTTAGCCTGTTGATAGGCGGTATATCTTGAGGTTCTATTGGCAAATTTGTCAAATTCAGGGTTGCCTTGACCACTCATCTTCAGCATCGGGTCAGTAAACATGGAGAACATGCCTGGCACACCACCTAACATACCGCCGCCATTTGGAGAAACAATCGATTGTGAATATTGAACGCCAGCATTTCTAAGCGCTTCATTAGCAGAAGCGATTTCAGCATAGGCTGAGTCGCGCTGCGCTTGAATGGAGTCTTGCTCCAAAGTAACTAAAATTGAGCCTGTTTTAAACATGTCACCTTCTTTACCAGCTACGCTTAAGACATCACCCGAAACTTGAGCAGATAAATTAACTTGAGATGAAGAGATGACTGAGCCACCCAATAAAGCACGCTTATCAAGCGACATGCCACTGACAGTTTGAATGTTATAAACCGACTCAAAGCTATTGGAATTTTGATTGAGTATTTGAGCTTGAGATGGTAGAGAAAATGCGAGTAAAACGGATGCGACTAAAGGGGTAAGTGTAGAGCTCATAGTTAACCTGTTTTTAGATGTTAAAAATATATTATTAATCGGAATTTTATATGATTCATTTGACTTATGTTTAGTATTTATTTTAAATAACAAACTATCTTTTTTATTGATTTGCAACCCTTTGATTTTTAATCATAAATTAAAATATTATTTTTATTTAACTATATAAAATATTTATTATATATTGGCACTATAATATATGATATTTTTACAAAACTTTCAATCCCTAATGACGATTGCATTTACCCCTGGAGAACCTACTGGAATTGGCCCTGATTTAGCCATTATTCATGCTCAAAAAAAATCAACAGATAATTTATTGATTTTTGCTGATCCAGATATTTTATTAGCGCGTGCAAAACAACTAAATCTGCCACTTAAAATTGTTGAATCTGAGCAAACAAATAATACGCAACAATTATGCGTTTATCCAATTAAGGCACCAGGCAAAGTTGAAACAGGCGTATTAAATACTGAGAATGCACAGTATGTCTTAAACACCTTAGATATGGCAACTGATTATTGCTTAAATCAACATTGTGATGCTTTGGTTACTGGCCCAATTCATAAAGGGGTTATTAACCATATTAACCCTGGCTTTACAGGGCATACTGAATATTTGGCAGCACGATCGCGAGTAGATAAAACAGTAATGATGTTGGCTACAAAAGGTCTTAGAGTAGCGTTAGCTACAACACACCTGCCCCTTTCTCAAGTGGCTGCTAATATCACCCATCAATCACTAGAGCGAGTGATTCGCATTATTCATCAATCTCTTGAGATGTATGGGGTTAGGCGTCCTAAAATTGTTGTTTGTGGGCTTAATCCGCACGCTGGAGAAGATGGCTATTTGGGCATGGAGGAGATTGAGATTATTAATCCTTTGATCAAACAATTAAACGCCCAAGGGTTAAATCTTGTTGGTAGCGTGCCTGCTGATACTGCTTTCACGCCCGAGGCACTTCAGGGTGTTGATTGCGTATTAAGTATGTATCACGATCAGGGTTTGCCAGTTTTAAAAACATTAGGCTTTAAAAAGGCAGTTAATATCACCCTAGGACTGCCTTTTATTCGCACTTCGGTTGATCATGGAACCGCCCTGCCATTAGCTGGTTCTGGCAATATTAGTCTTGGTAGTTTAAATACTGCGTTAGAATATGCTCAACATTTTATTAATCAATCAGCTAATTAATGCCCACATCCACCGCCCATAAGGCACGTAAACGCTTTGGTCAAAACTTTTTAACCGATGAAAAGATTATTGATCGAATCATTGCAACCATTGCACCTAAGGTTGATGATAATTTATTGGAAATTGGCCCTGGCCAAGGGGCAATGACGCTGCCACTATTGGAAAAGGTTGAGTGTTTAAATGTAATTGAAATTGATCGAGATTTGATTCAGATTTTAACCAGCTACAATAAACCAAATCTAATCATTAACGAGGGTGATGCACTTAATTTTGATTTAAATCAGTTTAATCCGCCGATTCGAGTAGTCGGTAACTTGCCTTATAATATATCATCGCCCATTTTGTTTCACTTATTAGAGAATCGAGATAAGATTATTGACATGACTTTCATGCTACAAAAAGAAGTAGTTGAAAGGATGGTGGCCAAACACAACTCTAAAATTTATGGTCGTCTTAGTGTAATGATGCAGGCGTTTTTTAATGTTGAAATGATCTTTATCGTACCACCAGAATCGTTCGATCCTGCGCCTAAAGTTGATTCAGCAATCGTTTATCTGACACCACTTAAACAATGCAAAGTTGCTAATATCGCTATTTTTGAAAAAGTAGTTAAGGCTGCTTTTGCGCACCGAAGAAAAACCCTTAGAAATTGTTTAAAATCATTATTAACTCAAGAGCAGACTCAAATTGACCTATCTCAGCGCGCCGAGATGCTTGATGTGGACACCTTCATTACCCTTGCCAAAGATTATGAAAAACAACATTAATATTAATGTCGATGTGAGATTTATTAAGGATCAATCTCATCCTGAACATCATCAGTTTACTTTTAGCTATACGATTACCATAACTAACAACGGCTCTATCGGTGCTCAATTGTTAACCAGACGTTGGCTGATTCAAGACGAAACAGGCCATCTGGAAGAAGTGATTGGCGAAGGTGTTGTTGGCCAACAGCCACACCTGCATCCTGGAGAATCTTATCAGTACACCTCAGGCTCTGTGATTAAAACTGCAACAGGCACCATGAAAGGCGCTTACGGCATGATTAATGATGATGGCGAACGTTTTGAAGCTGAAATTGCTGAGTTTATTTTAAGCGAACCTTACACACTGCATTAATGGCTGATTATTTAATTGGGGATGTGCAAGGGTGTTACGACTCCTTACAGCTGCTATTAAAAAAAATTAACTTTTCACTAGATAAAGATCAGTTATTTTTTCTGGGTGATGTGGTTAATCGTGGGGATAAATCGCTTGATACACTACGATTTATTCATGAGCATACTGACAATACATCAATGGTATTAGGAAATCATGATTTTCATCTATTGGCCTGTGCGTTTGCTGATATTAATCCCAATAAAAAAGATACATTCACAGACATTCTGACAGCTAAAGACAGCTCTCCATTGTTCGAGTTTCTCATACAGCAGCCATTATTAATTAACCACAATGATGCATTGTTGGTGCACGCAGGTATTCCACCAAATTGGGATTTGGACACGCTAACCACTCAAGCACAACAAGTGCATCAACAGCTTCAATCTGAAAATTTAGGAAATTTAGGAAATTTTTTAAAGCAAATGTATCACAACCACCCCTACACTTGGCATGAAGCATTAAATGAAATTGAACAATGTCGCTACACGATTAACGCGTTAATGCGTATGCGCTTTTGCCAAGCCGACGCTACATTGGAGTTTGAACATAAGCTTGATGCTGAGCATCCTCCAACTGGATTTAAAGCTTGGTTTGAGCACAAAGATCGTGCATTAAAAGATACTGATATTTTCTTTGGACATTGGTCAACTTTAAAAAATGTTCATCACCCGCATATTTATCCAATGGATCATGGGTGTGTTTGGGGTGGAATGTTGAGTGCAATCAGACTATCAGATAAGCAAGTGTTTTCAGTGAGTTGTTAGCCTTCTACTTGACCTTCAAAAACAAATTCAGCTGGGCCTGATAAAAACACAGACTCACCGCTCTGATACTCAACCAAAGCATCACCACCTGTTAGATGTGTAGTCACAGCTGAGCCTAGTAAGCCTTGTTCAACACCATGCACAACAGCAGCGCAAGCGCCACTACCGCAAGCCAGCGTTTCGCCAGCGCCCCGCTCATACACGCGTAATTTAATCTCTGATTGATTGAGAATCTGCATAAAGCCAACATTTGCCTGATTAGGCAATAAATCACTTGCTTGTATAGCTAAAGCAGTTGTTTCAATCTCCATATTGGTCACATCATCAACGATCATGACACAATGTGGGTTACCCATTGACACAACGCCCATTTCAAAGCCTTTAATTTGATAAGTGGATTGCGCTTCAGACACTAATAAGGGAATGCTATTTGGGTCAAAATGTGGCGCACCCATATCAATTTTTACCGAATTATCCGGATTAATGGTTAGGGTGATTAATCCGGTGCGCGTTTCAACGACAATTGGATTGTTGGCACTTAAGCCTTTTTCTCGTACAAAGCGCGCAAAACAGCGTGCACCGTTACCACATTGCTCAACTTCTGAACCATCAGCATTATAAATAATATAGCGAAAATCTACCCCAGAAGAGCTACTTGATTCAACCATAAGTAGTTGATCGAAACCAACACCAAAATGTCGATCCGACCAGCTAACAATTTGCTCGGTAGTTAGTTGAATATCGCCACGAGTATTATCAATCACCATAAAGTCATTGCCAAGCCCATGCATTTTTGTAAATTGAATCATCATGTGCTTCATTTTATCCACTTATAAAGCTAAAGGTGGCGGATTCGACTCATAAGTGCACAACTCCCAATTGACGAGCATCAACACCCGTC
>JACKQG010000511.1_pt1 | contig 56590 bp, 51 predicted proteins | sample 8237621 | NCBI WGS metagenome assembly JACKQG01 (sample SAMN15677084, study PRJNA649215) | marine metagenome | biome: marine; feature: Black Sea; material: saline water; isolation source: suspended particulate matter (SPM) from the Black Sea western gyre | collected 2013-06-09/2013-06-10 | depth... | reverse complement strand
AAGGAGGGGATTAAGGGGTGGTTGACAGCATTATTTTTAAAACGTTACCTCTTCACTAATTTTTTGTTGCCTGTAAAAGGAGGGAATAATCGTTTCAAACTGCAATGGTCATGAAATCGGCCCAACGAGTGGTGTAGCACGGTGAAAGCCGTTCCTGGCGGAGTGTCCAGCGACGGGCAAAACCCTGTTCTGCTACACGCAATACGTCCCGGCCTTCCCGGTCGTTCACCCTGTCCATGGCATTCATGAGGCGCATGTGGCGATCCTCATCCGTGGGATGGAATAAATTATACTGAACCGTATTTTCGGAAACGAGTCCGCTGACAATAACACCGGCTTTTTTATACTGATATCCTGCCCTGTAAATGGACTCCAATCCCCGTAACGCTGCTTGGGCCACGACCAATGTACTGTTAGACGCCACCGGCAGGCGCACCAGCCGAACATTCTTGTATTGAGGAAGGTCCGGGCGGAATGGATTGGTATGGAGAAAAACATTCACCAAATTGGTACAGGAATGTTGTGTTCGGAGTTTTTCAGCACAGCGCGTGGCATACATGGACACAGCCTGTTTTAATTCATCCAATTCCGTTACCATCGTGCCGAAGGAACGAGACGTGCAGATCTCCTTCTTTTTCTGGGGCTGGTCTTCCATGGGAATGCAGGGCTCCCCTTTCAATTCCTTCTGCAAACGGAGTCCCACCACGGTCATATTATCTTTCACCCAGCCTTCCGGCATACATCGCAGGTCCCAAGCCGTATTGATACCCCAAGACCGGAGAAAAAGAGCATACCTCCGCCCCACACCCCAGAGCTTCTCCACAGGCAGTTTTTTCAGGCAATATTCAATGGTCTCTTCCTTGCGTAACACACAGACACCGGAATTGTCCGGGAGTCGTTTAGCGATGTGGTTGGCCACTTTGGCTAATGTCTTTGTAGGCGCCACACCGATGGACACGGGAATGCCCGTCCACTGTTTCACTGTTTTTCGTAAGCTGGACCCGAATCGATCAAGGCCATCGGCCGTGAGGCCGCTGCATTCTAAAAACGCCTCATCAATGGAATAGATCTCCATGGCGGCGCTGTGGTGGGCCAGGGTGCGCATGACCCGCTGGGACATATCGCCGTAGAGGGCGAAATTGGAGGAAAAGACGGCCACGTTGTGTTTGGTGTAGACCTCCTCCTTTTTAAAGGCCGGCTCGCCCATGGCAATGCCCAATGCCTTGGCTTCGTTGGACCGGGCAATGACACAGCCGTCGTTATTGGACAGAACCACAATGGGGTGATTCTCCAGCCGGGGATCAAAAACCCGCTCGCAGGAGGCGTAAAAATTATTGCAGTCAACGAGGGCGTACATGGTTATTCCGGCTTATGGACTACGTAGGTTACCACCCCCCACACTTGGAAGTCCATATTGTCATCAATCTTGATTGGTTTGTAATCCGGATTATCGGGCAAGAGGTATAACTCGCCGCTTTTTTTCCGAATGCGTTTCACAGTGAAATCACCGTCAATAACGCCCAGAACAATGCTATTACTTCGTGGCTCTTCAGCGCGATCCACGATAAGCAAATCTCCATTCTGTATCCCGGCCCTGCTGTTGGGAAATATCCAATGCCAGTGACTGTTTACCGAAATTCACTGAAGCGAAGTAAGCAGAAATATCCGAATCGCCCTGTTCTCCTGCCGTGCGCCAGGAACGGGTCACATCACCGCTGGTCCGGGGATTTTCGATCTTGATGACCGAGGCACCAAATTCCGCAAAAAATGCGCCCACAGACGGCCCGGCCAAAACTGACGCCAGTTCAATGATCTTTAATCCGTAGCAGAGTTCGTGGAATTGGTTCATATTTATTTCAGGTAAACCACCTTGCGTTTGGCGACATGGCTCTCGGTCTGCAGTTGTACTAAATATACACCGGAACTCACAGACTGACCCTGGCTATTGGTTCCGTTCCATGAAATTTTGAATCTGCCTGCATTACGATAACCTTGCGTCACTGTTTTGATCAAACGACCCTGGAGATCATAAATATTCAGTAATACATCACTTTCTTGAGGTAGTGAATAGGAAAGTACCGTATATCCATTGAATGGATTGGGATAGCTCTGATGGAGAATAAACTTATCCGGTAGAGAACCTTCCGAATTTGTATCAATTGCTAGTTGATGTTCATTGCGAATAGTATATACTCCATTGTCACCACTAGTTAAATATACTAAGCTATCCCCAACTATCACATCTCTTACTGATGCCTTATAAGGATTAAAATATCCAACTTCAACAGGGTTGTATGGATCACTAATATCAAGGATTATTAATTTTTTATATGTAGCCAAATAAGCATAATTATCCTTGACCTCTAATGCATTTATTCCCATAATATATTCACTTGTATGGTAGGTGCTTATTTCCATAGGAAAATTTGGATTAGAAACGTCAAATATATGTATGCTGGCTCCACCCTCCGCCAAATATAAGTAATCGTTATGGACGGCAATATCTTGCAACCCAGCATCAGGCATATCATAATGTGAAATTTGGATTGGATTCGATATATCTGAAATATTATAAATACTGAACCCCGAATACCACTCTGAACAAAATAGGTATTCATTTACAATTTCCATACCATACAAAACTCCACTTATGTTGATTGTACTAATTTCAGTTGGAGTTTCAATATTTGTTACGTCTAATAGGACAATATCTGTTGTATTATTTGCAACCTTTGATAAGAATACGATATTATCTTGTACTTCTAGATTTAATACTACACTAGCATCGTAACTACTTATGTGAATTGGGCTATAGGGGTCAGAAACATCTATGATCCTCAATCCAGTTGTTTGCATGGTAATATAAACAATATTATTTTCAATTTGTATTAACTGTTTATATCCTTCAGGTCCATGGGACATATTATTATTAAATGGTGTACCTAAATGGCTTATTTCTACTGGATTTGTTCTGTCCGATATATCAATTATTTTTAAACCGGCAGTGTCATCAGCTACATACATATGACTGTCAACTATTTTAACACCTTGGGGATAAAACCCAATATCTATTTTACCTGAAATTTCAGGATTAGTTAAATCAGAAATATCTACTATTCTTACACCACCAAAGCTACTAGCGATAAATGCATAGTTTTCATTAATAGCTACATTTTTAGCTCTACCTGGAATATCTGTATTTCCAATAATCACCGGAGTACTTGGATCAGAAATATCTGCTATAACCAGCCCTCCAAAGTCATTTCCGGCAATAAATAAAATACTATCATTAATCATTAACCCTTCTGAAGAATATCCAACATGGATACTACTTTCAATATGAGGATTATTTATATTTGATACATCTATTATGTTACAGTATTGTAGGACAGACGCATAAACATGATTATCCTTTATTGCTATATTTTTTACACCCACTGAAATATAAATGGTACTTATATGAATAGGGCTTGTGGGATCAGAAATATCCAAAATCCGCATACCATCACCAAGTCCTATAAAAGCATAATCATCTTTTACTACTACATCCTGAGTACCATTAAAATAAAAATAATATTCATATGCTCCTACTTCCACTGGGTTTGAAGGATCTGATATATCGACTATTCTCAAACCATCGGAATTGTTTGCTATGTATGCATAACTATCTTTGATATTTATATTCAATACTCTAGCATCAAATTGTAAGTACCCTTCTTCATAAGGGTTTGACAGATTGGAAATATTAATAATTCTGAAACCATTAGAATTGTTTGCTACGTATGCATAGTTGCCAACTATTTCAATATCAAGTATAATCGAATTAGTAGAAATTGCTATTTTTCCAAGTGGGATAGGATTTTCTATGCTGGATATATCAACAATTTTCAATGTGTCACCTTGTCCATAAAATACTATACTATCAGTTGCTTGAATAGAATAACAAGCTTCCGTTCCCCAATGTCCTACTATTGATGTGTTTAAACTCGTTTGGCAATATGTTGCATTGAAACTAAAAAACAATAAAATAGAATTAATTATTTTCATATTTATTCCGGCTTATGGACTACGTAGGTTACCACCCCCCACACTTGGAAGTCCATATTGTCATCAATCTTGATTGGTTTGTAATCCGGATTATCGGGCAAGAGGTATAACTCGCCGCTTTTTTTCCGAATGCGTTTCACAGTGAAATCACCGTCAATAACGCCCAGAACAATGCTATTACTTCGTGGCTCTTCAGCGCGATCCACGATAAGCAAATCTCCATTCTGTATCCCGGCCCCTTCCATGGAATCTCCTTTCACGCGGACATAAAATGTGGCAGCGGGATGCTTGATGAGAAATTCATTCAGGTCAATGGGCAGATCGAGATAATCATCTGCCGGCGAGGGAAATCCCGCGCTGACTTTGGATTCAAAAAGGGGGATTTTTAGGTCCGTTGACGTTTCTGCGGAATAGAATTCCAACTCATTTGATTCTGAAATCTTGTTTAAGCGCAGATCATTCATGGACAATATTACGCAGGAATTTATTATGTTGTCATCCTGATAACGAATGCTTAAGCGTAAGGAAGAAGGTTCTCAAACATGTGTTAACAGAAAAACTATCGCTTAAGATTCTTCTCTCGTTTCACTCGATCAGAATGACAAAAGTGTTAGCATTTGCTAAAAAGCCGCAGTCCACTGAATGACATGAAACCGGTCAATAACATGGCAATCAATCGTACACTTTGAGGTAATTCGTAACCGCTGATTGATATTGTATTACTCCCTATCAATGTAGATAAATACATGAGGCAAACCAGGGCAAACAATAATCCTGCAACAAGGCTATATGTTTTTGAATTCATGATGGATATTATCCTTTTTTAATGAAATAAAAAACCCCGCAATGCGGGGTTTTTAGCGGAGTCTACCGAAGATCCCGACTTTGTCGGGACGCAGATTGGCGGAGAGGGAGACCAAACTGCGCTATGCCTTCGTTTGGCCTGGATTCTCACTCTAATATTTTTATTGGATGATTCTCTTCTTCAGGATCGTTTTTCCTGATCCTGTTTTAAAATATTTTTCCAAACGTTTAGCTTTTTGCTCTGTTGTTACTGCGATATAAGCACTTAATCTTAAAGGGAGATACGCTTTAGTCGATTGAGTTTTACCATCAAAATGTTCTCTTATTCGTCGCTTTAAATCATTTGTATAACCGATATAAATAAAATTCTTCTTTTTATTTTCCAATGCATATACATACCACATACCAACTCCATTATAATACGGGTTATAAATATAGTCGGCTAATTAACTGAAGATTGTTCATTAACTAGCCGACCTACTTGTACTGCCTTCGGTTGCTGTTTGTTAGCACGTCAACCATCTATCCCAAAAAGGAATACGCAGTTGGCCAGCCAACCGAAGATCCCGACTTTGTCGGGACGCAGGTTGGCGGAGAGGGAGGGATTCGAACCCTCGAACCAGGTTATCCCCGATTACTCACTTAGCAGGCGAGCGCCTTCAGCCAGCTCGGCCACCTCTCCAAGTTTTGTTGTTATGTTTATTTTACGGCGGGGAAATTAGCAATCTGATCAAGCCCGTACAAACTGTTTCCCGCTCAATTGGATCACGGCTCCTTTTAATTCCATGCCTAATAATAATGTCAGTGTTTTGGTCAAGGTGACGCCGGATGTAGTTACAATATCGTCAATATGTTGCGGCTGGTGATTGAGATGCTTTAATAATGTTCGCTCATCGTCCGATAAATGCAAAGCAATTGTCTCTTGCATCGGTTGACGAGGATTAAACATGCGCCTCTGGATCTGCTCTATGACCTGCTGCCCACGTTCCAATGGAAATGCACCATTGCGAATCAGCCTGTTTGTGCCCTTACTTTGAGGGTCTGTTGCCCTGCCCGGTACTGCAAATACATCTCGATTCTGATCAACTGCATTGAATGCCGTTAATATTGCACCGCTCTTATGTCCGGCTTCGATTACAACTGTAGCGTGGGATAAACCACTGATGATACGGTTACGCTGTGGAAAGTTACTGCCATCCGGTTTAGTGCCAAATTTAAATTCAGAAATGACTGTCCCCCGTTCACACATATCCTGAAACAATTTCCTGTTTTCAGCGGGGTAAATAACATCAATTCCACTGCCCATTACACCAATAGTTCGACACTTATTATTGACAGTTTCCTTGTGAGCAATTGTGTCAATACCCCTGGCCAAACCGCTTACAACTGTTATACGGGCATTGTTCAACGCTTTCGCAATAGATTTTGCCATGCTCCTGCCGTACGGTGTGAATTTTCTTGTACCCACAATTGCCACTGTATCTTCTTCTTTTTTCAGGGGCTGGCCTTTTGTATATAAAATGACAGGCGGATCATAAATTTTCTTTAACAGCATTGGGTATTCATCATCCCAGATTGAATAAATTTTTACATTCTTTTTTTCAGCTTTCTCGACTTCCTCTTTTCCAAATCCAAAATCCTTATATTTCAAAATATTGTCTGCAAGCCCAATATCCACACCCGAGCGTTGGCATAATTCTTTTTTTGATGCATTAAATACATTATCGCCATTTTCAAAATGAGCCAGAAGATTGCGCACCCTTTGAGGTCCAAGTTTGGGGACATTCAAAAGGTTTATTAATTGGATTAAATTATTTTGTTTCATTTATCAATTCAGTAATGTGTGATATTAATGGGTTCAATCCGCTATTTGTTACGGATGAAATATCGAGAAATTTTTCAAATGATTTCCAGTTCTTTTCATTCTCTTCGTTCAAAAGATCTGTTTTTGTTCTGATAATCAATTGCGGTTTTTTATCCAGGTCGGGATTATAGGTTTTTAATTCAGTCGACAATGTTTCAAAAACAGATTGTGGATCCTCTTCCGTGCAATCGATCAAATATAATAAAACTTGAGTGCGTTCTACATGCTTCAGGAATTGATGTCCAAGTCCTTTTCCTTCTGCTGCACCTTCGATTAAACCGGGAATATCCGCCATGACAAAAGATTTATAATCACCGTATTTCACGATGCCCAAATTCGGCTCCAAAGTTGTGAATGGATAATCAGCAATCTTTGGTCGAGCCGCAGAAACGACAGATAATAATGTGGATTTCCCCGCATTTGGCAATCCAACTAATCCCACGTCCGCCAACACTTTTAATTCCAATGCATATGTATTGACTTGTCCATCTATTCCGGGTTGGGCATGGCGTGGTGTTTGGTGTGTGGCGGATTTGAAACGTGCATTTCCCTTTCCGCCTTTTCCGCCTTGTAATGCGACAAATTCCTGTTTATTATCAACCAAATCTGCCACTATATTTTCTGATTCCATTTCTTTAACAACTGTTCCTAATGGAACACGAATAATGGCATCCGTACCATTTTTACCTGTTCTTTGATTGGATGATCCTTGCTGTCCTTTTCCTGCTGAATACGTTTTTCTATAACGGATATCCTGGAGTGTGTGCAATTGTTTATCTGCAATAAAAACAACGTCACCTCCTTTGCCGCCATCGCCGCCATCCGGCCCGCCTTTAGGCACAAATTTCTCCCGGCGAAAACTAACTGCGCCCTGTCCTCCTTTTCCGGACAAACATTTAATAACTGTATAATCGATAAACATGGTTATAAAATTTAAAACAAAAAAGGTGCGAACTTGGTGCACCTTTTATTTACAAAATGTGTTTTAGGTTACATATTACTAATAATTGCTTCACCAAATCCTGATGTAGACAATTTAGTTGCACCATCCATTTGTCTTTCCAAGTCATACGTCACTTTCTTTTGACGGATGGTTTTGCGTATAGCATCAATAATTATACTTCCCGCTTCGCGCCAATCCATGTGATCCAGCATCATCACAGCGGAGAGAATGAGTGAACCGGGATTCACCTTATCCTGGTTTGTATACTTAGGCGCCGTTCCATGAGTTGCTTCGAATAATGCAGCGTCATCAGATACATTCGCTCCCGGAGCCATTCCTAATCCACCTACTTGAGCTGCACAGGCATCGGATAAATAATCACCATTTAAATTAGAGGTCGCAATAACGCTATATTCAGCCGGGCGAAGTAAAATTTGCTGAAACATGGCATCTGCAATCCTATCCTTAACAATAACCTTTTCTCTTTCCAAACCTGAATGCTCATCCCAGAACTGTGCTTCAGTTATCGTGAAATCAGAAAATTCATCTTTTGCCAATTCATAACCCCAGTCACGAAATGCACCTTCAGTGTATTTCATGATATTGCCTTTGTGCACCAACGTAACATTTTTCCTATCATGATTAATGGCATATTGAATCGCCTTCCTGACTAATCGCTTAGTTCCAAAAGGACTGATTGGTTTTATGCCAATACCGGAATTTTCCCGTATATCTTTATGATACTCATCCTTAATCATTTTAATAATTCGATTCGCAATATCTGAACCGCTTTCCCATTCAATCCCTGCATATACATCTTCTGTATTTTCTCTGAAAATAACCACATTGAGTGCACCAGGTTTTGCAACAGGACTGGGTACACCTTCAAAATGCCTGACGGGACGAATACACGCATAAAGATCCAAAATTTGTCTTAAGGATACATTTAGACTGCGGATACCGCCGCCGACCGGAGTTGTCAACGGACCTTTAATTGCAATGTGATAATTCTGAATCGCTTCCGGTGTTTCATCGGGTAGCCATTTGCCATAATCATTATAAGACTTTTCCCCTGCAAAAATTTCCATCCAATGGATTTTACGTTTACCATTAAATGCCTTCTTGACTGCAGCATTAATGACCATTTCTGTCGCATGCCAGATATCCGAGCCAATACCATCACCTTCGATAAATGGAATGATCGGATTATCTGGTATGATAAGTTGATCATCTTTGATTGTAATTTTTTTACCCTCAGCTGGTATCGTATAATAATTATTTTCAGACATTAGTTTTGTTCTTTCTTTACTTTTTTAGGCGTTTCTTTTTTCTTGGTTTCTTTTTTCTCTTTTGGCGGCTCTTTACCATTTTTATAATCGGTTAAATAAAATCCTGATCCCTTGAATATTAATCCGGATCCGCCACTTACCAATCTCCTGACGAAACCCTTACAAACCGGACATGTTTTACGAGGTGAGTCGGACATAGATTGAAAAAGTTCAAATGTATGTCCACATTTTTTGCAGATATAATCGTATGTCGGCATTTCGTTTGATTAGTTTAGATTGGAATAGACTTAATAAGCCTGATAATTTACTAAATATCAGTTATTCAATTTTAGTTGTAATTGCTCCAAAACATAATCAGGAACATAATCGGATATATCACCTTCCAATTTTGCAATATCCTTTATTACAGTCGAATTCAAATGGACATATTTTTCACTTGGCATCATAAAAATAGTGGTTAATTTCGGCGCTAAATGATAATTCATCATAGCCATTTGAAACTCAAATTCAAAATCACTGACATGCCTTAATCCTCTAATAATAGCCAGCGCCGAATTATCCTTTGCAAAGTCGACTGTTAACATTTTAGTCGATTCAACTTTTATATTCGTTAAATGATCTGTTGATTTGCTAATCATCTCCATACGTTCTTCAACGGAAAAGAGCTGATCCTTATCCGGATTATTCGCAACAACAAAAATCAATTCATCAAATAATTTTGATGCGCGTTCTGCGATATCCAAATGACCGTTGGTTATGGGGTCGAATGTGCCGGGGTAAATTATTTTTTTCATATTTTCCAGAAATTTAGCTGTGTATCTCCATATTTTCTCACATCTATCGCTTCAGGTAATTTGACTCCTGTTTTAGTTTCAAGGATAAATGTTCCAGAAGATACTATATGTTCACATCCCAATTTAACCAGTTCCGGCAACTCTTTACACGCATAAGGTGGATCTGCAAAAATGATGTCATATTTATTACGTGTGTTTAGAAAAATCAATACTTTTTTCTTTATTAACTTAAAGATATTTTTATCAAACTTCTCCGCATTCTCATGCAATAACCTGAATGAAGTATAATCATTTTCCACAAATGTTATATCGGCAGCGCCCCTGCTTGCTGCTTCAAAACCAATAATACCGCTGCCGGAATAAAGATCAAGAAATGATAATCCATCCAAAGGCCCGAGAATATCAAAGAGGCTTTTTCGGATGCGGGATTGCGTCGGCCGGTAAGAAGTAGTCGAAATAGTTTTAATTGAGCGGCCCTTGAAACGGCCGGAAAGAATGCGCATCAGTCACCTTTGTACTCAAAAACGGATATATAAAAAACAGACTGTGATTCTCTTGATTCAGGGTTCGTTTTCACCACAGCTTTTCTTAATGAAATATTGTGGTTTTGCTGCAACAAAACAGAAAAAGCAGCTTTCATCTTTTCTTCACTATTTGCTTTAAGTATGTAGGGTGTTTGTTTGAATTTTCCTTTATCAATAGAGTCAAGCTTTTCAACTTGAACATTTAAATTTGAAAAAGATGCTTGTAGTGATTCAGTACTGTCGATTTCAGTAGAAAGTATTTCTGAAGTTTCAGGTAATAGAAAATCATAAAAATGTTTAAATCCTTCACAGCATTCTATTCCTTTGACATTATAATTAATCATGGACCCTAATGGGAGCAAATCAACACCTATTTCTTCACCATTAACAATTTCCAATTGTAAATCCCTTTCGCTCACTGAAAGAAATATAACATTCTTGAATGGAAATTTTTCGAATACATATTGCATACCTTTCATCATGGAAATTGAATTTTGCATAATATCCATAAGCGGTTGCGGGAAAATTTGAAGTGGTTCATTTACGGATTTTACTTTCTCTTCTTGAGGTATTATTTTTTGAATAATTTCATCACGTTTTGTTTTAGTATTATCTTCTGACTTTTTTAAATATATAGACATAGCAAATGATAAAAGAATTATAATTGTTGTTAATACAACCACAACATTTTGTAAATCAAATGATTTTCTTTTATTAACCTTTTTCTTTTTCTTTGGTTTTACTTTGTCTTTTTGTTGAATAGTCTTTTCTTCAATTTGCGGCGCTTCAATTTTTTCTATTAATCCAGCTGCAGAAAATAAATTCATATTTGATTGGCTGAATTTGGCATCAACCATGATACTTTGAATGGCTAACAAATGATAGGGCATTTTGTCCAAATCATCCGCGTTCTCAACACTGACTTTATCAAACGGTTTAATATGCTGGAGTTTATTGTTTGTCCAGTGTGCTTGCTTCTTTTCAGATAATCTATCGAGTGTATATACAGGACTTAAATTTTTCCGTGGAGTTTTTTTATAAATAGTTAATATTTCCTCTAAATCAGATTTAAACCCAAATGATTTAGATACTTTCCACTCTCCTTTTACCTGTCTGGCACTCCCGGCATAAAGGCCATTTCCTTTAATCACAAATAAATCATATCCGTTTCCAGCTTCGCTGATAACACCGTATGTTCGTTTTGTGGGACCGGTAAATGCCATGGATTCAGTCCCGAGCCAAATAGGTTCAGCGCCATATTCACTGATGGACAGTTTAATGTCAGACATAAGCAATGTGGGAAGATGAACTACATGTTTAACATTCCCTTGAATGTTTTCAGCATAGGTGAGATAATCTATTGCTTTTTCTCCTAAACGCTGGTCCTTTTGCCATAAGATAAATTCCCAGGAATCATCCGAACCCATATTTGCATCCACTTCTGTAAAATCATGATGTGCCCAATAATCCGGAATGGTTACATATGCATCATGTCCATCCAGTTGAATTTCACTGGATAAGGCTTTGAATGCTTGCTCTAAAATTGCATTAAATTTGGAATCATCGCCCCGAGCAGCATCCAAATCACCTGTAAGGGGAATAAGAGTTATTTGCGTCAGGAAGGGTTTATCATTCTGTTGTGACCAAACAGAACACAAAAGTGACGATTCGTTAAATGAGAGATAAATCACAGCGAGAACTTAAAAACTTTAATCCCAGCTGCGAATTCCGTCGTTAATATATCCGTGATTGTGTGCTTTAAACGAAAATATTAAATAGCGCCGTTCTTTATATAGATCAGTAATTGGGCTAGCCACACGAACACTGTTTCGATCGTCAGCTACGTCAATTTTATAAAGTTCATTTGTTAATGGGCAATGAAGCATCGTTTCATCTGGTTGGTATGAATCATAATAATTAGTTAACTCGGATCTTTCTTTTGATTCTGAAGCAATTTTTGCTACAAAATTTGGCTTCTCTTCATATTCAGTAAACTTTTTATGTTGGATAAAAATTGTATCATTCCTTCCTAGATCTTCAAGAAACATAACAATTGTATACGTAGTATCCATTATTGTATCCCGTCGAACTCTTGGAAACCCAAAGGTAGTATCAAAATCAACATCGAATCCATTTGGGATGTTAACCGCAACATCCTTACCGCTTAAAGACAGAACTCTATCTCCCAAATACGTTGAGTCTGCCATAACTGAATCCCGGACTGCATTTATAAGATTAATTGCCCAAAGCCCATCCACGTTGAAGGAATCTGTCAATGTACTGTAGAATGATTCCACATTAAAAATATTTTGCATATAAAATCTGCTCTGATTTTCTGCTTGACTCTCTTCTTCCCAAATAGCTTTTGGAATATAAATGGTAATGACCATAAATATAAAAGTGAGAGCAATAAACAGTTCCAATAAATCAGAACGAAACTGTCGTTTACTTAATTTTATTTTCATATTAATCTATTTTTATAAAGGGTTTCAATTTTTCAAGTGTTTTTGGCCCAATTCCTTTAACATTCACTAGGTCATTAATTGATTTAAATAAACCGAAATCATCTCGATATCTTATAATTCGTTCAGCTGTAACAGGGCCAATCTTCGGCAACGTTAACAAATCATTCTTTTGAGCTGTATTTATATCAATCAATTTTACGGTAATCTTATGTTTAATGTCATCCGTTTTTAATAAGGGTGCATCAAAATTATTTAAATCAGATAATACAATATCAGCGCTTTTAGATTCAAATTCTAAAATTTCATTTTCAATTTGTGAGGAATAATCTGGTTTAAAGTATGTTTTTCTGATTGTGCCAACACCTAACCCGACTGCAACTGATATGATTAAGAATTGAAAGATAAACTTCTCTTTTTGAGTAAATATAGTCATCAGAGTTTGATTTTTCGAAATGGCTGTTTTATTTTATTCTCTTGAGATTTCAATTCGTCAAATAATGATTTTTGTTTTTTATTTAAGCCGGATGGCGTTTCAACATGTATACGAACTAATTGATCACCTCGTGAAGAACTACGCAACATTGGAAACCCTTTTTTTCGCATACGCAGTATTTGTCCGGATTGAATACCAGCTGGAATTTTTAAACTGACTTTACTACCGTCAATCGTTGGAACATTAATGGCAGTGCCCATTGCGGCCATACTGTATGAAATGACTGCTTCCAGAAATACATGTTCACCATCACGAACAAAATGAGGATGATTTTCCTCTTCAAAAAATACTACAAGATCACCAGCAGGATGGCGGGATTCTCCTTTGTTTCCCTGTCCGTCCAATCGCATATAATTTCCTGATTCTACACCGGCTGGAACCTTTACTTTTACGGCAACACCTTTCCTAACCAGCCCCTGACTGCAGCTTTTACAGGGTTTTGTGATGACTTTTCCTGACCCTTTACATATGGGACATTCTCTTTCCACAACTGATTGAAAAATAAATGACTGGGACATTTGCCGTATGCGTCCCACTCCGCCGCATTGCTGGCACATGGTAGGACTCACACCGGGAGCGGCACCGCTTCCCTGGCATGCATCACAATGCTCCAACCGTTTAATTTTTATGGTTTTTTCTATTCCGGTAACTATTTCGCTGAATTTTAGTTGGAGAGTAGCTCGCAGATCTTTTCCACGACGAACTGTTTGGCCTCCCCTGTTTCCGCCAAAAATGCTGCCAAATATATCTCCACCAAACACATCACCAAATTGGCTGAATATATCATCCATGGACATGTGATGGAATCCGCCTCCACCAAACCCTTGACTTTGATCTCCCATGCCAACACCGGCATGGCCAAATTGATCATATTGCTGACGCTTTTGATCGCTGCTTAATACACTGTAGGCTTCCGCAGCTTCCTTAAATCTTGTTTCTGCTTCTTTATCATCCGGATTTTTATCAGGATGATTATTCAACGCTACTTTGCGGTAGGCTTTTTTTATTTCGTCTTTGGAAGAGTTTTTGCTGACTCCCAAGACTTCATATAAATCTTTCATATTTTATTAACCACAACCTTTGCATGACGAATAATGCGGTCTTTATACTTATAACCCTTCTCAAACACCTCCAAAATTTCATTTTCCTTTTTATCTTTTTCTTCCCTGACCATTAATGCATCATGCAATTCCGAATTAAGAATATCTCCCACGTCGCAGAACGATTCAATACCCCGTTCTTCAAATAATTTATAGATTTTTTGCAAGATTAAATCCATTCCCTTTTTTATGGAATCAGAACTATCCGAGTGTTCCGGATGTTTCACAGCATCTTTCATGCGATCTAAATCGTCTGCAATCGTAATCATATTCTTAATGACATCAGCACCTTCATAGCGAATGAGATTAATAAACTCTTGTTCTTTTCGCTTGCGAAAATTATCAAATTCAGCTTTTAGACGAATATGTTTATCCTCAACTTCACTTAATTGAAGTGTTAATTCTTCAATATTTTTTTCTAGCTTCTGCTCCTTTTTAGATAGTTTTTTCTTTTGTTCAGCTTTTTTGTTTTTCTTTTTTTCTGTTTTAACAGACACGATTCATAATCTCCGTAAAATTGGTTAGAATTCTTAAAACATTGGCATAAGGGATACGCGTTGGACCAATAATGCCAATCTGGCCTTGAAACGATGATCCGCCAAAAACATGCGTTACTATGGAGCAATCATTATAGATCGTTTCCATATTTTCATTGCCGATAAGCATATAATTATTTTGTTTATTCAAATGAGTCTTGAAATATTGAGTCACGTTTTCATTATCAATTGCTTCAAGTGTTTTTTGCAAATTATTTACTTGTTGATATTCAGGCTGATCCAACAATTCTCTATTTGAAGACGTAAATATTAATTGGCTGTCCGGGATGTTGAAATGCTCTTCCGGATGATTCAGCAAAATTTGCACTATTTCATGATCAGACAAAGGTGAATCTTTCATTCGTTCGGCAATTGTTCCTTGGATTTCCTTTAGAGAAAGACCTAATAATTTTTCCTTCAGCAGTGAAGTAATTTTGATGATTTCATTGCTGTTAACAGTCATATTCAAATTCAAGACGATGGAACGAACAACGCCCGATTTCATTCCCAATACAACCATAAGACGATCTGATGATAAAGGGACTAATTCAATTTCATTCAATATACTGCGTTCATATTGCAGTATCATGGCTACACCAAATAAATGACTAATCTTCGATAGCATCGAAGCAGTGGTTTTTAGCAAATCATCAATACTATTAGATGATTCATGCAGTTTATTTTCAACATTAGTATAATTTTCCAGTGCATTATCAGATTGCTGCATTAAATGATCTACATAATAGCGGTAACCGAGGTCAGTGGGGATGCGGCCTGATGATGTATATGTATGCATCAATAAATTCTTTTTTTCCAAGTTAGCCATTGTATGCCTCAATGTGGCTGGACTATAATTAAATGCATGTCTTTCCTTGAGTACATTTGACCCAATCGGCACATGATCCATGATGTAATCCTCTATTATAGCTTTCAGAACTTGCTGCTGGCGAGAAGATATATCTGACTTTTTAAGATACATAATTAGTTTAGAATTTAAACTGTTTCCAATTTTGGTTACAAGACGCTATTCAGAGGAAAAATTACTTTAAAAACCTGGAAATTGCTCGGCTGCTGCCAAAAAGGCTGATGACAATTGCTATTAAAAATAACCAACTCAAAAACATCCATTCTACATTTATGGTAAAAACAGTCAATTGACTTAATAGTTCATTTGCACCAACCACTGCACCATACAGTAAAGCTGATGCCAACGCTGCACCAATCACAGCTTGGAATACACCTTCTAATATGAATGGCATGCGAATAAACGTATGTGTGGCTCCGATCATTTTTAATGCCTTGATCAAATCCTTTTTAGAATAAATTGTCAATTTAATCGTATTGGAAATAATCATAACGGTGACGAGTATAATTGCAAAAGCAATACCGGATAATCCTAATAAGCCTTGTTCATAAAACGATTCTATTCTGTGAATTAGCCTGCCTTGATGATTGACCGTATCCACACCCTCAATTTCCTTAATTCGCTTAATAATAGGATTAATTTTCAATTTTCCATCGTTTTGACGCTTGATGTTTACAACGCAACTGGGCGGTAAAGGATTATACTCAAGGAATTCAGTTAAATCATCTCCAAATTGTGAACTGTAAACTTTTAGCGCTTCGTCTTTTGTAATCAGCGTCGTTGAATATACTCCGGGAATTTTTCTTATTTCTTCAACATATTTTTCAGCTTGTTCATTCGAGACTGTTCCGTCAAAAAAAACTTCAATCTTATATTTCGAACGCATGTATTCAATCAATTTATGTGTGTTTTGCTCTGCGATAAATAACACACCGATTGTAGACAAAGAGAGAAATACAGAAAAAACAGCTGTAAAAACAGTTAATTTATGCCGCCATAGATTTTTTAATCCCTCACTAAATAAAAATAAGAATTTGTCCATTACGCGCTTCGAAGCTTTCCATCATGTATTTCTACAATGCGATGATTGCGGCTTTTGATTAAGCTGTAATTATGGGAAGCCATAAAGACAGTGGTGCCTTCCCTGTTGATTTCTTCAAGTAATTTGACCAAGTCAAAAGAGGTCACCGGATCCAGGTTTCCCGTAGGCTCATCAGCAAGAATAATTTCCGGATCTTTAATCAATGCTCGGGCCAAGCAGGCTCGTTGCTGTTCACCACCGGATAATTCTTGGGGAAAATGATCATCTAACCCTGCAAGCCCTACTTCATCCAACGCTTCTTCCACAGCTTCAGAAATTTCATTTTGATTGTGGCCAATTACATGCAAAGGCAATGCCACATTTTCAAAAAGATTTCGATCATCAAGAAGATGATAACTTTGAGAGATTAAACCAATCGATCTGCGTAATGTGGGAATTTTTCGCTTTTTAATTGTGTCCGAATCAAACTCCCCAATAGTTACTTTTCCACTTTCAGGAAAAATGTCCATATGCATCAAACGTAACAATGTTGTTTTTCCCGAACCGGTTGGACCGATAAGAAATACGAATTCGCCATCCTCGATAGAAAGGTCGATATTCGCCAAGCCAAAGCCTTTTCGATATGTATAAGATACGTTTTTTAATCGGATCATTATCTAATTAAACAGTAAAACAATGAACGAAATATAACCTATCAGCAAAATAGCTGATGATACTTTTGAAATCGGCTGTTTGAGCAATGCGATAGGAAAAAGAACAAAGCCAAAAGCCAGCATAAATGGAATTTCAAAATGCATTATTTCCTTAGGTGCTTGCAATGGATGCAAAAAACTGACTAACCCAATGACAGACAATATATTAAATAAATTTGATCCAATAATATTGCCGACTGAAATACCACTTTCTTTATGAAATGCGGCAACAACGGATGTGGCTAATTCCGGTAAAGATGTGCCAAGGGCAACCACTGACATTCCAATCACAACATTGCTTACCCCCATTAACTCTGCCAACGTAACTGCACCCTCAACAAACAGTGTGGCTCCAAAATATAGAAAAACAGATCCCAATAAAACATAGATAAAACATTTGGAAATTGAATCTTTACCTTCAGTATTTTTTTCCACACGATGGCGGGGATGGGTAATGGCGTACCACGTATATAAAATTATTCCTCCAAACAAGATTGCACCTTCGTAACGTTGGATCAAGCCATCGGAAACAAAAAGTGTAAACACGAAAGCAGCAATCATATAAATGATCAGGTCCTTCTGTATTTTTAAATAGGTAATCGTTATGGGAAATAAAAATGCACTTAATCCCAATACCAATCCGACATTTGCTATATTTGATCCAACTACGTTTCCGATGGCAATGGACGGAGCGTCTTTAACCGCAGCCGCCAGGCTTACAACCATCTCCGGTAAGGACGTTCCAAATGCGATAATTGTCAACCCAATGACCAAAGGAGATAATCCCATTCGGGCTGCAAAATGGCTTCCGCCGCGGACAATCCATTCTGCTCCGTAATAAAGGAAAAGTCCACCTAAAATTAATAGAGTTATACTTAAGGTCATTTCGAGTAAAGGTTATGGGCGTTTATAAATTCCCAGACAGGCTGCGTCACCATATAACGAATGGTTTTATCTTCCGTCCAGCGCTTTCGAATTGTGGTGGATGAAATTTCGAAACGGGGAATATTAGCAAATTGAATTTGTCTTAAAACCCAACCCGGAACAGAACTGGGTCTAAATCCCGGTCGAATAGCAACCAAGACTTGGCATTCCTGCAAAATTTCATCTGCCCTATCCCACTTGTGAAGGTTCATAAGTGAATCACTTCCAATTAAATAATGTATTTCATTTGATTTCAAATCTTCAATTTCCTTGTATTCCTTAATTGTATCAATCGTGAAAGAGACTCCTCCCCTTTCCAGCTCAATTTCAGAAATATCAAAATTCGGATTTCCGGACACAGCCATTTTTAACATGGAAAGGCGATGTTCTACATTAGAAAAATTATTTTTGAATGGAGGGTGATGGGCCAGAACAAATGTGATCTTTTCAAAATGTTCAGCTTCCGCCACTGTTTGGGCAACCAATAAATGACCGATGTGTGGAGGGTCAAACGTGCCGCCGAAAAGGCAAACTTTTTTCATGGTTACAATTTAATTCTTATCTTTTTTGTTTACGAGTTTTTCAGCCGCAGCCAGAAGATCTTCATCTGTAAATTGTTTTCTGTTTTTCTCCAGATAATCTGCAGCTTTCTCTGAATCACCCAATAAGCTATGACATTTCACAATTTGGAAATGCGCATCTTCTACAAATTCAGTATCGTAATATTTTGCAAGTAGATCTTCATACGTAATAATCGCTGATTCATACTCCTCCATTTTAATATACAATCGGCCTGATTCGTACAATTTTGTTGCAAGTTTATTACGCATGCCGGCGATAGTTTCCAAAGCTTTTTCATTAAATTCTGATGTTGGATAATCATCCAGAAATTCCTGTAATTTGCTCAATGCCCGATCTGTGGAAGACTGCTCATGAAAATATTTAGGCGATTGTTCAACATAGGATTGACAAATACGCCAGCGTGCCTGCTGTACAAATTCACTAAATCCCATGCGACGAATCAGGCGATCATATTCAGAAATTGCTAAAACATATTCTTTATTTAAAAAATATGATTCGCCGAGATAAAATTGTGCATCATCTCCCAAATCAGTGTGTAATCCTCTTATGGCCACATTGTTAAATTCCTCTTGCGCACGAAGATACCGCTTCTTTTCCAGATAATTCATGGCACGGTCAAATTGAACCTGGAGGTCTTCATCCACTGGTTTTGTAGATGAACACGACGTGAAAATAATTGATGTGAAAATAATTAAAAAATAACGTTTTTTCATTTTATCACCATTTATAAGAAATGGTTACACCTCCAATTCCATATTTATTGCGGGGATCGTAATACAATCCCACATCTGTTTTAGATTGCTCTGCCTTACTTCTGGCATTTCGTTGGTTCGTGAGAACAGCTTCAATTCCACTTATGACATGATTAAACATGATAGCAGTTACAGCATAATTTGCCATTGTTAGTAAATCATTGCTCCGAGCTCGATCATTGTTATAATCATTTTTATTTGGCGTCATGAGAATAATCTCAATGGTGTCTTCCACTGTTTTTTCTTCAACGTACCACTCAAGAATATCATCCCAACCGCCCACAAATTGATCATATTTCCCAATATTTTCATAAAAATGCTGATCCTGTAAAACAAAGACTTCTCCTGTATAAACCCAATCAGAATGATTTACCAATGAATCGGAAGAAACAAATTCTCCATATAATTCAGCCAAAGTTCCAGTTAAGCGCAAATCAAGTTTATGAGTTCCATCCAACTTAAAGTCTGGATATTCCAAAGGATTGATAAACTGGCCTAATGTATTTTCTACCCAACTTTTTAAAGACCAATGTGTATCCCCAAATAGTTCATATTGCTTACGAATATCTTCCGCTTGTTTATTCCATTGTACCCAACCAACAATCGAGGCCAATTCCACTCCGGCAAATATCGCAGATTTCCATAATGGATCACCATTTTTATATTGTCCCAATCCGGGCAGTATCAGTGAATACAACATGGGTTTAGCCGGGTAATTAACAAATACGATTGAATCCGGTTCAGCTTTTTCTGTCGTGTCAGACAAAATAAAATCTGTTGAATGCATATTAAATGCCGGCTGAAAGCGATCATCGAATAAATATAGATCCCCTGCTGTCAGCACTGTACTGAATAGTAATAGTATTATTGTATTATTCATCATAATCAAAATCCAAATAAGAGTTTGAAATAAAATCTGTCTTCATCACCATATGTGAATGTTTCCTCATTAACCATTTTTTCAATAACATCGAGTCCCCGGTGCATTTCAAGCTCTATGGCAGTGGGGAAATTATAAAAGGAAAAGCCATTAATCCGCCATTGAATTCCCACAGAGCTAATTAATTTTGATGAATCAAAATTGCCTTTCCAAGCATTTCCGCTTTGATAAACAAAACCCAAAACACTGTTTTGCATAATAAACCACCCCAATTGAATATGCTTTTGTGTGAACAACGGAACTCGAAATGTTATATCATTAATGAGTTGACGTGTTCCTTCAATACTGTAAAAAGGATAGCCTTTCATGCCGATCATTCCGCCGCCGAAGAAATTGAAAAAAGGATCCACATTATCATTCGATAACCAGCCAATTTGCGTTCCTAAAGACACTGTCCAGCGATTCGTATAGGGAATTGAGAAATGGTAACTACCGTCCAAGTTGATCCGCCATGTAGTGTTATCAGCAAAATCAGCCACCAAAGTACCCGCTTTGGAAAGATTTAACCCGGTAATAAAATCGTTCTGTTCATGCATTACCGATAGATGGGCAGTAAATCCTTTAGATGGATTAATATTGCTGTCAGCGAGTCTTTTGACATTGTTTAGCTGCCATTTAAAACCATTTACCCACCCCTTATAATAATCATAAGCAACGCCGGCCATTAAATTTTCCTGTTGAATCGTTTCCTTTACAAATGCTCTATAAACTTGCCAAGTTGATATTAATTCCATTTGTGAAATACCAAATAATGGAAAGCGCATTCCTGCATTAAATTGCGTTAAACGAAATTTTAAATTATCATCCAGTTTATAGGAAGAATAAAAGTTTGTTTGCTGAATATTCCGTGTTATATAAAATACTTCTGCAAATAAAGTTGGATAAAATCGTTTAAACTCAAAAATGAAAAATAAATCTACATCTTTTACATCATTGATTGTCGCACCACCAAATACATTTAATCTTTCCAGCACTTCTGATGAATAAAAATAAAAACCTGGCTTTACTGTGTTATAGTCAAACATCAGTCTCGGCAAAATAAACATAGTTGTAAAATCATCTGTATATGTTTTGGATTCAGTATTATCACTATTTACTATTGCATCAGAATGATCAGAGTTCCTCATAAAATAATCCGGACTGTATCCCACACTTTCATTCTCAATAATGTGAGGATTCGATATTAATGCAATTTTATATTGACCGTTTTCGTACAATGAATAAACAATTTCACCCTCATCATTTAAATCGGGCATAAATGCGCCACCGGTTACATTAGTCACATATTGATTATCTTCTATACGCAGATTATAAATACCTGAACGATCATCCGAATGAATCAACTGTCCATTAGAAAATGTTGCATCGCGCTCATCCCAAAATTCGCTACTCAATAATTCTTCAAGTAAAGAATCGCTTAATGCATAAGAAAACACATCGCGGTAGTGGTGTTGTGTACGATTGAAGATTAAACGATTATTTTCATTATCATAGCTCAAGCCACGCAAAATGGAATGATCATCGAAGTCTGTTAACAGCTTTATCTTGTCTGTTTTCAAATTTAAATGGTAAATATTCTGACTACCGTCATGTGAGGATAAAAATGCTAAAGAACTGTCGCTGGAAATAAAAACGGGGTTATATGCACGCTGATGTTTGGTCAAACGTTTTTCCTTCTTTTTATCAAGGTCATAAACGTAAATATCAAAGAATCGTGATCCGTGCTTGTTCGGAATCGTGGGCTTTTTGGTATAATAAATATAATTGCCGGAAGGATGCCAAGCTGGAGCAAACAATGCTCCCCCATCTAATTTTTCACTTTCCCGTTTTTCAACATCGTATAAAAATAAATCTGTCTGACCGAAGTAATCATTTTCCTCATTTGATATATATGCGAACTGTTTTCCATCCGGCGACCATTTAGGATGAAGATTGGTTGTTCCCTTCGTGACTAACACTTCACCTTTAACTTCATTCGATTTAATGGATTGAGTTGATTCAGCGTATTTATTTTCAGTCGATAATTTGAAATCCTCATATAAGTGAAATCCGCTAATTCCAGTTGCTTTCTCAATTGCTTTATCAATTGAAAATTGAAGCGGATTTGACAATTCGACCATTATCTGTTTCAATGCATGAGCACCATAGTTATCAGCTATAAAACTGCATAGTGCAAAACCGGAATTATATGTCGACTCATTGCCGATGCCCTTTTTCCCAAATGTGTTCATTTCAGTAAACGACAATAAGTTATTATTCAATGCTCTATCACGGAGAATCATATCGCGGTGGGAATCCCAATGATCCCAATTTGCACCATCAAACATATATTGAGCGGATCCTTCAGCCAGCCACGGTGGAACAACAGCTCCCGGCAATGGATAGCTTACCAATTTTTGAGGAAAACCATAGAGTACATCCTGGCGTTTTTCATCTTCATAATCCATCCATTGAAAATAGGCTCCGGGGAATTTCAGTCCCGCTTTCATGGCTTTTTGCAGTGAGACGATATGGGCAAATTCATGAGTAATCACATTTTGAAGCCAGCGGTGGCTGCCACGTAATTCGAAGTCCAACGGTGACGCCCAGATAATGATTTTATTATCGTAGTAATATGCAGCTCCATTTGAAATATCATCAACGTCGGTAAAAATAATGTCTGTCTTAGTTTGAGGTTCGTAATCATAAAGTCCTGTAATGTGAGGGAATATTTGTTCCGCAACATAAGCACCTTCACGAGCCGTACTTTCAGTACCGTCATAAAAGTGAATTTGAAAATGCTCTGTTTCAAACGTCTGCCAATCAATTTCCGGATGGTTGTAACGAAATTGACCAAAAAGTGTGGCCGATAGTACGGTCATTGAGCACATGAATTTTATACGCTGCATAAACTATTTGATCACCCCGATCTTCAAAATCTCTGTTTCACTTTTTGTACCGTTCGTTGCCGTAATATTCGCGAAGTAAACTCCAGACTCTACATCATCTATATTCCACAATTCCTCGTGAATCATACCTTGAGTCAAATTCTCTATGGTATACTTCTTTATAAAATATCCAGCAAAATCGTAGATCATAATTTCCACTTTTTCCGCCGACTCAACTGCAATGCGTAATTTAACGATCCCATCATAAACCGGATTTGGATAGACATAGGTTTTGTCTTTATCTATCAATGCTGCTTCCGGAGTTCGTTTGGGTATGTTTAAATGTAGCGTTCGCGTATTTCCAAAATCATGATGAGTCGATGTCCACTCATTACCATAATTCTCACTCACTTCATCAAAGAGCCAAATGGCGGATTCGCTCACAATAGCATTTCGACCTTCATATTCACTCAAACAAATGAGTTCTCCATAATCAGTTAAGCGATATTCAAGTTCGCCCTTCCAATTGATGATCATGATCTCATTATTAAAATCTTGGACAATAATCTCGGGATGCTCATCACCAAAAAGATTTTTGATTAAAGCTGGTTGACCATTTGATATTGAGTCCAGTGGAAATCCAGAAACAGTTACGCTGTTAAGATATTTAACCATAATCGATACGTCATAATATGGTTGCGGATCATAAAATGGATTGCCATAATCAGCAAAAATATATTCTACTTCGCCATCAAGATTTATATCTGCTATCGACAGAGACAAATCTTGAATTATATTATCGATTGAACCGTTAAAATTGACAACTTTTGCTGAATAAAAGAAATCATCTGAAGATGGTTTAAATTGATGGTTCCAAGAAGTATCATTTACAAATACAGCATTTGTATAATTCAATGTATCGAGAGAAACAATATCAAAAGTATGTTGAACCGTATTGAAGTCGAAATAACTGATTAATGTATTTGAACTGTCTTTTTCTAAAACAATCAAACGATCTGTTCCATCAAAATTCCCAATAGACAAATCATAGATATCTCTTGTAGAGGAATGAAAATATAACTTATTTGATATGTCCCCTTCTTCTGCAACCCAGAGACTGTCTTTTCCTCCAACTATTTCCATCACTCCATCTTCGTCAAAGTCATGAATCAATCCAAAATGGAGTGATGTATCGGGAAATCCATCGGCAAGCATAGCGTTTGTAATTGAAAATGACATGGTATCATTAGGCAGTCCAATATTGCCAATGCTCAAATAGGTTGTGGCGCCGTCATTGCTTTTCGTATTGGGATGAGTAAATGGCCCAAATTCCAACGGTAGCCCCTCTTGATCGGGATAAAGTGCTTCGTATTCAGGATTGCCCTGGAACCACATATCTCCAAAATAGCCGCCTGTGGGGTCCGCAAAGAGGAAAATGTTGGGATAACCAATATCCTGCGCCCCATCGGCTTCTTCCAAGTCTACACCGCGTTTTTCGCGATTTCCATTTACTGAATATGTGGAAAGTCCAGCATTAATACGATCTTCATCAATATGCCAGATCAAAAGTCCGGAAGCAGGTAATCCAATATCATAGTTAGAAACAGACGTTACGACACCATTCGTATCTTTCTCAATATTAACAGAATCAAACAAAACTTCCACGAACGGCGGATAACGATTTTTTCCGCTTTGTTCGTACATAAGATATCGAGCTGAATCAATGGAGACACTATCCCTATACCAGTTTGTTCTATTCTCTATTAAAAAATGTTCACGTGTGTTGATATCTACTTGAATCAAATTATTTTCTGATCGACTGGCTAATTGTACATGTGTTCCCGGTTTTACCACAATCGGCTCTTCCCAACCGGCAAATTTCCGTGTCCAAGCATCCGGTGGCGCAGGTACCAATCCCCTGCCGTTATTCGATCCCTGATCCATAAGCCCAAAAACGCCAATTCCGCTTTGACCGGATTCCGTATCCCATAGTGGCGGCAATCCCACGGCAAAACCCATCATGAGAGCAAATGTACCTGTTAAGCCAAATTGATATTCACACGGCGTGTCTGACCCGGCAAACATGGATTCAGCAATATCATAAAGAAGATGATTTTGCGTTTCGGGTAAAATAATACCGTGTTCGACAATGGAATTTCCAATTTCAATAGGTCCATTATTATAAGTTAGAAGCATAACAGCATCAACATATGTTGACGGAATGTCTTCTGGAGTCGGATCTAAAAATGGTAATGAAAAATCCTGGCCAATACCCGCATGAAATACAACAATTAAATCCTCATTAGACGGCTCAAATCCATCTTGTGTATATGCCAATTCTACCGCTTCTTTAAAAAATTCAGTCAATCTTTGTTCATATATATCGTCTTCCCCATAGGGATGATAACTATCCATTGTATTTGAAAGCACATAACTCGATTGATTTTCATCCGGATATACCTGGGAATTATCGAGGTCTAAACCAAATTTTCCATAGGAGACTGTTCTGAAATAATAATCCACTGCTTTTAATTGGGATTCAAAATAGGATTTATCATGAGGAAGTGGATCAATTGTGTATTCCGAGCACATATCTAATTCAGCTGAATAAAGAAAATCACCATCTCCAGTCGTTCCATCAAGATTATCACCCTGAAAGGAAACACGTATAACTTTAACTATAATATCTCCAGTTATTTCTGCAGATAACATATTACATATCATCAATATGATGAATACTATTAAAAAGCGTTTCATGTTGGAAATAGTGTTAAATAAACATTATGGAATTTAAAATTCCATATTCAGAGAAAAACGCATTGTATTGGCAAGTGGATGATCCGGCTCACCTGATGTATAACCAAAATCAAATCCATAATTTGCAAAACGTAATCCAACACCAAAAGTAGGATTCATGATTTTTCCAGTTTTATCATAATAATAACCGGCACGAAGTGCAAAATATTTTCCGTACCAATATTCCATTCCAACATTGTGTACGAGTTTATCAAGTTCATTCATAATAGTGCGTCGTTTAGCACTACCCACTTCTTTTTGGCCATATTCATTATAAGCTCCCCAACCGTCATCGCCGGGCTCACCTCCCGTGGCAATCATTTCACCTTCACCTGCGTCAATCTCGCCATTGTTATTGTGATCTACCCAATCGTACCCACCGATAATATGATCGTATTCATCGCTTGATGTTCTTGTCATGTCCATGTCACCACCAATTAACCAATCATCCACCCAAGACGTAAATATTCCGATATAAATCGGATCGGAATGAGCTGTTTCATGCTGTCCATCACTATTGTATTCTGCATTTTTATCCGATTTATGACCTTCTTCGTCATAACCGCCAACGTATCCATCCCCATCCCAATCCATATCAGGATAAGCAGCAACCAGAAGTTTATCTACATCATAGACTAAATAGAGCTTATTAAACTCCGAATTGACGATAGCATAATTAAATCCAAGTGTAAAATTTGTTGGTTGCGGATCGGCTTGCGCCGGATCGATAAATGATACTTTTGGTCCAATATTCGTAACCGTTAATCCAATCGTCAGATCGGGTGTCAGGAATTCTTTCCTTAAATAGCCAATATCAAAACCAAAATCTATTGAGGTTCCCTTGCCCTTTTCTCCTCCAGCACCGAAATTCGTCAAATGCTGGTACGATACTTTTGCATTTATTCCCAAAGATGATTTTGGTGTAAGCAGTGAACTGTATGACAGCGTTAAAGCAGTCATATAACTTGTAAATGTGCCTAAATAATCCTCCGCAGATTCACCCATACGAATTTGTTCACCCAGATTCAGGTAAATAAGATGGCCGCCAAGAGTCCCTAAATAAGGAAAATGCTTACGATAAGCAAAAAACTCATAGTACATGTCATCTGCCAAATTGGGCAGCCAATTAACATGCATGAGAGCCATTTCTGAACCATCTAGAAATGCGAGTCCGGCGGGATTCCAAAAGCTGGCGTAAGCATCATTAGCGACAGCAACTTGCGCTTCGCCCATTCCGCCTGCACGTGCCCCCGGGGAAATGAGCAGAAAGATAGCTCCCGCTTCACTTTGGCCGTATAAAGGGCGAGATAATGTTAAAAAGGCCATGGTTACGACCATGATCAATCGTTTCATTGGTATGTTCTCCTGTTATCGACGGAAAAGCCCGTCTCGTTATTCATGTTTCATTTATAACGATTTTACTTCGATTTAGCTCCTTTTTAACGCCGGCGAATATATCCTTTGATTTCGCCTATAGTCAAGAAATGAATATTTCATGTGATTGTTCCCACATTTAGTTTAATAAACCAAGAGAAATGATGGGGACATAGGTAATGAGTAAAACGACGACAAAGCGAATAAGGAAAAAAGGCAATGTTGCTTTATATATTGTCGGCATATCTTTATTAAAACGATACGCAGATAAAAAGAGATTAATTCCCACAGGTGGAGTCAAAAAACCCAACTCGAGGTTCGCTATAAAAATAATTCCTAAATGAACCGGATCGACACCGAAATGAATACCTAAAGGCATTATAAGAGGTACGATAACAATAATAGCTGAAAAAATGTCCATCAAGCAGCCAACGGCTAAAAGCAATATATTCAGCATAAACAAAAAAATGAATTTTGACGAAATGGTCGATTTGACCCAATCAAGTAATAAACTTGGAATTTGCGCATCCACGAGATAGCTTGTTAATCCCATGGCTACTCCAAGGATAATCAACACACCTCCAATCAATGTTGCACAAGACAAAACGATGCGCGGGAATTCACCCATCTTGAGATCTTTATACACAAAAACTTCAATTATAAATGTATAAAAAACCATTAAAGCTGCTGTTTCTACTAATGTTGTAAAACCGCCAAAAATACCCAATAACACTAAAAACGGAATGAGCATTTCCCATTTAGCTTCCCATAAAGCATCTCCTATATTTTTCATTTTTAATGGCTGTGTTTCACGATTTTGACTTTTTTCCTGAAAAATTGCCCAGCTTGCCACAGCCAAAACAAGTATAATACCGGGAATAAACCCGGCGATGAATATATCTTTTACGGAAACGCCAGCTGTCACTCCAAAAAGAATTGCCGGTAAACTGGGTGGAAACAACAAACCTAAAGATCCGGCAACCGTAATTAAACCCAAAGAAAATAATTCATTGTACCCTTCTTTTCTCAATAACGGATAAAGCAATCCACCCAACGCTAAAATTGTGACGCCAGAACCGCCGGTAAGTGCAGTGAAAAAACCGCAAAGAAAAACGATAACAATGGGTGTTCCACCGGGAATCCAGCCAAATAAAACCCTGAAGACTTTGAACATTCTTTGTGAAGAACCGCTTTCAGCTAAAATATATCCAGCCAGTGTAAATAAGGGAATTGTAGGCAATGAGGGTGAAACAACTATACGATAGGCTTCTGCAGGAATGGCTGCAACAGGAATATATTCGCTCCAGAACATTAATCCGGCAATTCCTCCCAAACCCACGAAGATAGGCGCACCATAATAAAGTGAAATAAGAATTGCCGTGCAGCCAATAAAGAGGATAAAACTATTTTCATTAAACGCATCGGAAAATGCAATAAACATCCACAAGATTGCCATCATCAGCATGGAACTGCGCAGCATTCGGTTATTAAAACTGCTGTAGAAAACTTGAATCGCCATTAATGTAAAGCCCACAGGCATAATCATTTGGGCAAACCAGCGCGGAATATTTGGCGCAATATCGACTGGATATTGGAATTCAACTTTAAACAAACTCCAACTGCCCCACATCAAGGAAACGATAACAATAAACGATATATTTTTTGCAATCCAACGGCCAAAATGGAAATCTTCATCTGCTTGAAATAACGGTTTTGTCGTTAGAGCCAATAATTTATTTTGACGTGTTGCTAGGACAGCCCCGACAAAACCAATCCATAATGTCATGTGCTGAACCAAAACAGGAGATGAGGGAACACCTGACCCTCCAAATAAACGTGAAATTGTTTCGAATGTGGGAAGAAATGCTAAAAGGAAAAATACAGTTAATGCAAGAATATCCTCGCCCCATCGAAGACGTTGAACTATAGGTTTTCTTTCTTCAGTCATTATTCTAACGTTTTGTGCAAAGCATCCAAGGAATCTTTTTCAGCCATGAATTCTATGACCGTATCGAAAATTTCTTCTGATACATATTTTCCTCGCAATTTCGGATACCAGGTTTTTAAATAATTTTTCCAATGGTCTATTTCATCCGGAGTAGGCTGATGGATTTTCAATCCATATTCCTGCATGACTTTAATGGCTTCATCATCCTGATGGCGGGTACTTCGTTGGTGCATTAATCCTATGTCTTGAGCAATCGACTTCATTTTTACTTGATGTTCAGGTGAAATTCGATTCCATATTTTTTTATCAATAATGACTCCAGCAGTCAGCAAACCCCAATTTATATCAAGCATATAATTTGCAGAGCCAAACCATTGTTGAGATAATGCATATAACGGAGTTGTGGCAATAGCATTTATAAGTCCCGTTTGAAATCCTGATAATACATCAATAGAAGCCAAAGGTACAGATTGAAATCCGGCACTTTCCCATAAATTTTGAGTACGGTAATCGCCGGCCCAGGTAAAAATCTTCATTCCTTTGAGATCATCGAGATAAACGATGGGATCTGTTGTAAACCATTTTGCCCAACCAACATCGGCCCATAATAGAACTTCAAAACCGTTTTCCCTCATATCCTCTTCTAATTGAGTAGATAATTTTTCTCGGAGCCAATCTACATCATCATAATCATCAAATATCAATGGCAGAACAAATCCATTCACATCCGGATTAACTTCGGAAAGCCCTTCACTGGAAATCGCAGCAGCATGAATTTGACCAATCCTCATTTTTCGTATCATATCCCGTTCATCGCCCACAACGCCGCCGGGATATATACGGAGCACAATCTGTCCGTCGGTCGCTTCTTTCCAACGCTGTCCCATTTCCACAAGCATTCCATGCCAATCTGTACCTTCCGGAGCCAAAGTTGCCATTTTTATAATGGTTTTTTTCGCACTAATTTCACCAACTAAAAGGAGGCAAAATAGTAATCGTAATAGAGTATTCATTTAGTAAAACAGTTCATCTGTTCTTGAAAGTAACCAGAGTGCCCGTTCACGAGCAATAATATTTCCCAAAGCCAAATTCTTATCATTATCTAAATCCATGTTGAGAGCTTCTTTCAATAATAATCTAAATTCATCTTTTTTCTGTAATGATACGAGTACATTTTCCGCATAGGAAACTTTTGCTCCTGCATCGTGTCCATTTGAAAAAATCATGGCTAGTTTATAATGACGTGTTGCTTGTTCAACATTATTACCCATTAAGTCTGTCCGGGCCATAGAATAGGAAATCATGGCTGAATGAATAGCTCCTGAATTCCATTTAGGATCAATCTCCAGCGCTTTTTCTAATAAATAGCCGACAATTGGAAGTTGAATCACCCATTTTGCCTTGCCCCTGCTCGTACTTATCGCACCGCCATAGGCAGCACCCAGCCAATATAAGTAAGGCACATCATCTTCTGTAAATGTAACATCTTCCATTATCCAATCCACCATTTTTTGCAATTGAGGATGACGAAGTTGTATAGCCTTTCTTCCATGTGAAATCGCTTTCTCAAAGCTTGCCAAAGCATGGGAGTAGAGATTTTTCCCGGCTTCATAATCATCTTCTATCATACGATCAGCTTTTTCAACAATAAATGCGTATGTGTATTGCGTCCGTAATTTTACAGCTTCAAGAAAAAGTTCGGCATCATCACTTGTCAGTTTCTTTTCAGCTAAAAGAACTTTACGATACAATATATCTTCAGCAAAATCGGGATGATGTTCCAAATAATAAGCTGTCGTGCAGGATGAAACCCAAAAGCTCATTAAGAAAAAGCATACAAATTGCAAATTGCACTTTATTAACATGGTGTTGAATTTAGAGGAAATATTGAAAAATAAGAGACGATCAATTCAACAGATCATCATAGAGAGGAAATGAGTCACAAAGCTCTTTTACTGTTGACTTGACGTTTGTTATTACAAATTCATTTTCCGGATTATCGATGACTTGATCAATCAAATCACAAATTGTAAGCATTTGATCTTCTTCCATTCCCCTAGTTGTAATCGCGGGAGTTCCAACCCGTATTCCGCTTGTAACAAATGGACTACGTTCATCAAAAGGAACCATGTTTTTATTTACCGTAATACCTGCTTTTTCGAGTGCTTTTTCAGCAGTTTTACCCGTAATACTCTTGTTCGTCAAATCGATTAAAATAACATGGGTATCAGTTCCACCGGAAACCAAATGATAATCTTTTGATAAAAATGCATCAGCAAGAGTTTGAGCATTTTTTACAATTTGGCTGGTATATTCTTTAAAGGACGGCTGCAGCGCTTCGCCGAAAGCCACTGCTTTTGCAGCAATGATATGCATCAATGGACCGCCTTGGATTCCAGGCATTACCATGGAATCAATCAATTCTGACATATTTTTAACACGCCCGGATTTAGGAGCGACAACACCAAAAGAGTTTTCACTGTCTTTTCCCATCATAATCATTCCGCCGCGCGGACCGCGAAGTGTTTTATGAGTTGTCGTTGTCACCACATCACAATACGGCATGGGCGACGGGTGTAATCCGGTTGCAACCAATCCGGCAGGATGGGCTATGTCCGCCATCAAAAATGCACCGATTTCATCAGCAACAGCTTTGAAATCCTCAAATTCAATATGCCTAGGATAAGCGCTGCCGCCACAGATAATCAATTTTGGTTTATGCTCTTTCGCCAATTTTCTAACTTCATCAAAATTAACCCGACCTGTTGCCCTATCAACTTGATAAGAAACAACATTGAAAAGTTTACCTGAAAAATTCACCGGGCTACCATGGGTTAAATGTCCGCCATGAGCTAAATCTAATCCCATGATTGTTTCACCGGTTTTAACAAACGTGAGTAATGCGGCCATATTGGCTTGAGAGCCTGAATGGGGCTGTACATTAGCATATTCAGCATTGAACAGTATTTTGGCACGATCTCGCGCTAAATCTTCAGCTTCGTCCACATGTTCACAGCCACCGTAATAGCGCTTGCCCGGATACCCTTCCGCATACTTATTGGTCATGACACCACCGGCCATTTCCAAAACTGGATAGCTTACAAAATTTTCAGATGCAATTAATTCAAGGGTCGAAAACTCACGTCCCACTTCACGCATTAAAATTTCAAATAATTCAGAGTCGGCGTTTTTGAGATAAGACAAAATATAGATTTCGTTATTTCATTACCACTTCGGATCTTTTTTGAGTTTTTCATTCACCCAATTATAACATCCACTTCTTGGTGTAACATAACCTTGATTTTTAACATCATCATCAAGCATAAACCATTGAGCTTTTGAGAATAAGACTTCATTTTCTTCTAACCAAGATGTAGAACTATTAAATCGACTGAAACCCAATTCGTCGGCTTTTAAAAAATTTCTATTAGCCAACGTTGCAACAATCCGATCATCTAAGGAAATGGATGCACTTCTACAATCTTGGAATGATTTATAATATACATTGCCTTTTTTACCGTGAGATTCACCTCGAGTCTTATCAATTGAAATAGCCTTATCCGCCCAACGTAATGCTTTTTCATATTTTTGATTAGCTATGTTTACATCACATATTCTCAATGCTATCTGAACATCTCGAGGATTGAGTAAGAAAAGTTCTTCATAAGCATCTGAAGCTTCATCCAATTGGTCTGCATTATAATGAGCCTGCCCCAACTTCCGATATGCCAGTTTGCTTGTTTTATCAAGACGAATCACTTTTTTAAGCACATCCACTGCTTCTATCGCTTCATCCTTGTTGAGTAAACGGTCAGCTAAATCAATACCATATGAAATATTATCAGGATTTGTTCGAAATCGTTCACGATAAACATCCAACGGATCTTTACCTGTTTTTTCGTAAACAAGTGCAATCTCACTTTGAGCTTTTTCATTTGTTGGGTCTATATCTAAAATTTGCTCTAGATAATCAATTTGATCATCATAAAATCCCTGTTCACCATACAGTTCTGCTAAATCCATTTTAATATCCAAATCGTTTGGCATCAATTCACTTAAACGATTCAATTCTGAAATCTGTAAATCTGTTTTACCTTGTTTTGAATATGCATACACGAGGCGTTTTCGTAATTGTACATTATTTGGGAGTTGTTGTAATCCTTTTACCAACACGAATTCTGAACTATCGTATAATCCTAAATATTCATACGAAATTGCATAATATTGGTATACTTCTTCAGGGTCATCTCTATCGCATCCTAAATCCACTAATTCTATATATGCATTAATTGTAGACTGCCAATCCCTGTTTTTATAATATTCCGCTGCGCTGCTTAATAGTCTTGGACAACGCACTTCACGTAATGAGTCAAGATATGCATCATAAGCTGCATCTTCATCTACTTGCCCATCTTCCGGTGGAACACACATAGAAAAAAATAAGGCTATGACACCTACAGTTATTATTTTGTGAAATTGAATTGATTTCATTGATAGTTACCTCATTTTGGTCTTCTTTTTACGAACCATAAATCACCTAATTGCATGCCAATTGTAAAATGATTGATTGTTTCATCTGAAATTATATCGCTAGAACGGATGCCATATCTATACGCAAAATCTATTTGATTATTTGCAACACCAAATTTAATACCAATCCCTAAAGAAATTCCAATTTCATTCACATAACTATCCATTTCTTCCAGAAAGTCTTTACGGTAATAAACACCACCTCTATATTGTATTTTTTGAGCGAATTTGAATGCTATTTCCGGTGAGAATTGTGCTAAACCCAATGACACTTGTTGAGATTTATTTACATAATAAGATAGCAATGGAAAAATAGTTTTATCTTTATATCCCTTATCATTCCAACTATGGGCTTCGATCATTAAATGAAGATCATTCTTCATTAACATATCAAAACCAAAACCGATCTCAAACGGATCTAAAACATTATTATAAATACTGACTTCAGCAGAAGGAGCGCTTGAAGGTGTGGGACTATCAGCATTATCATAATAACCATTATTGTTAATATCTTCAAATGGCTGAAATGAATAATGTTTTATTTTCAATGGATTAATTGCGCCACTGTACATAAAATATATATTCAATGGTCTATTTTTACGACTAAACCTGTCCGATGATAAAAATATTTTATAAAGCGAACCGGAAAATAAATGTCGTTGAAAATAATGGTATGTTCGTTGATCGATACTAAACTTTGAATCTTTACGTAAAGAACCGAATAACACATCCAATTCAACCGCCATGCCTTCATGAACTGTTAAAGGGAATCGAATAGCTGTATACAAAGATGATATACCACCTGAACCATCAGCAGAGCGTTGCGTTAAAAGAGTATCATCATCTATATAGAATTCAACTGGATCATCTTCAATTAAATATTGCTGGGTGAAAAGTGGTTTTAGGCCAAATCCCCAAGCATACTTATCACCGATCGGAACTGTGAATTGTGCACTACTGACACCAGATAATCCATTTACTCCTAAATCACTGGTGAATTCATCACCATTATAATTACCGGATAAATATGCATATTTAAAATTGTTCCAAGTGACAGGATTTGACAGTGAGACATTATGATTAAAAGAAGGAATAATCCCGCGGCTGGCTAAAGCTGCCGATGCAGCATTATGATTAAAAGAAATTAATCCTAAACCAAACGCATTATGGATTGACTGTCCGCTTAAGACAGTAAATAATGATAATATAATGAATCTACGGAGCAACATATTGAATAAAAAGTTTAGGATATAATGAATCATGATCTGCAGAATAAAAATGAACTTCAGTTTTGAGACTATTATTTATATTGCCATAAAGTTTAATACCAAGATTCTCTACATTTTCAAAGTACTGATTTTGAAGGAAGTTCTTAATGTTGAAAACAACTTTACTGTCTAGGACAGATCCACTGGAAAAAAGTGAAGCATGTACATTAAAATCATCTTCATCTAATTTTTCAAAACTAGGTAAAATGATAGTATCATTTAAAGGTACAGCCCAAATACTGAAAGAAGAAATATTCGTATCCGGAACCATGAATAGAGTCAGCTCTGCTTTGTCAAAACTAGTTTGTTTCGGTAATTGAAGAGAATCCAAAAAGTCCATTTTAATTAAACTGCGTAATCCTTTTCCACGGCTGATAGTGACATAAGATGTATCTTGTTCTGTTAAATCCGGCGGAACTATTATACTTAAATCTTGAGAAACAAGAAATGATCTGGAAAGTGTATCAATACTTACATCTGCAGATGTATCAGCTGAATCAGGATAAGTAAATTGTCGAAAATAGACTTCTAATTTAGGTGTTAAGGAATTGGAATAATCATATTCCCTGCTATAAAAACTATGTAATTCCTCATTACCATTTTCCAGGATTAGCATAAGCGAATAGTTCAATGATGTATCAGCAAACGTAGAATCAAATAAACTGATTGCAGGAAACTTTACTGTATAATTAGTTGTAATAGAATCTACTTCAATACTTTCTTCTGTAGCAGTTGAAACGAATTCACTTGCGGCAATTTCAGAGTCAGTAAAATTTAAATAATGTGACTGGGATTCACTGAAAACGGAATCAAGTCCATTCAATGGGAAATAGTACATAGAAAAAGTTGCGGGTATTTCCAATGTATCTTTAGCGACTCTAATAGTAAAATATGCACTATCTATTTTTACAGTTGTGTCAAGAAATGATGATAATGTCCAAGCGCTTGATTCATAAGAATAAAAGGAGGATTTTAATAAAACAGCTTTATATAGAAAATCATCATCCGAACCTAAATACAATTTAGTTTTGCTGCCAATTGTTGGGGGAACCTGGTATGTGACTCCTTCAATATCGTAGAGTTCTTGTGTTTCAAGATTAAGATCACTTTCGTTTAAATCGGCTTTAAGCGGATCTTCCATACAACTTGCATAAAAAACACAGACTAGACCGATCCCAAGGAGTCTAAATTTGATTGATTGTTTCATTAAGTGAATTATATACGTCAGATCAACTGTTAAGTTTCTCAAGGACTTTATCCAGTTTATCAGCTACAGGCTGATAATCTAATGAATCCTCTTCAGGAACTTTAACCGTAAATACTTTTTTCTTATTGGCTTTCACTGTAGGAAGCTTCAGCAATTTTTCAGTAATATTATTAGATGGAGATTCCAGTGCAATAATCATATCTGCGTTTTCAGCAGCAGCTTCGTATGCATTGACCTTACCATTCTTCATAGCTTTAGGGATTTCAAGCCCTGCTTTCTCAAAAGCTTTCTGCCCAAAATCTGTATATTCATCATCCATGCTATGTACCATAAGTACTGTTTTAATATTTTCATAAAAATCCTTTTTAGCATATTCTTCTTTATACATGGCAGGTACAAAAGATGATTGCCACCCATTGCATAAGAAAACATCCGGTTTCCAGAACAAGTGAGGTAGTGTAGCTAAAGTCGCTTTACAAAATATTGAGAAACGCTGATCATTATCGCTCAGGATTCTACCATTTTTTGATTTATATACAAGATTCGTTTGAGGCTTAAACCACTCGTTATCTTCTAAAAAATAAACCTGAACGCGTGTTTTAGGTATGAAAGCACTTTTAGCAGAAAGGACTTTTTCTTCTCCATTATACTCAAAAGGAATATCTCGAAGACGAATCACTTCTCTTAATATATATTTACGCTCACTGACATACCCGTATTTTGGGATAATAGTACGGATATCATGACCTTTATCCTGCATTAGCAGAGGTACTTTTGTTGAAAATGGAGCCAGACTTGATGTATTAGCAAACGGAATAATTTCCGTCGTCATGTAGAAGAGTTTACTCATTATATTATTTTTCTCGGTTATTCAATTGTTAATTGTTTCAAAGCTTCTTTGGAACGATCGTAAAATTCACTTCCTGGAAAATAGTCTACTAATCGTTGAAATTCTTCTCGTGCTTTTACCAGATTACCCATACTTTGAAAAGCCAAGCCCAGTTTTAATTGGGCATCATCATCTTTATCTGTTCCAGCAAATGTAAACACTTTTTCAAATTCAATAATTGCCCGTTTATAGTTCTTTTGTGAATAATAACATTCAGCCAGCCAATATTGACTATTATCTGCAAGATTATTCTGTGGATCACTAACGACGAGTTTTGAAAAACCTTTTATGGATTGACTATACATTCCATTTTGAAAATAGCTCAAACTTTCGATATAAAGTCTTTTATACTCACTGGGGCTGATCTTTGAACTGGGTGAAGCTGGAGTTTGATCATTTCGAACATTATATAATTCAGTGAAACTATTTGCAAGAGTAACAATTTTATTTTCGATCATTACTAATTGCGCTAAAACTTCAAAATTTGTGCTGTCAGAATAGGCTGCTTTATCTTCTAACAATCTTATTTTATTATGAATTGTATTAATTCGATTAATAATCAGGATTGAAACAGAATCTGTTTGTTCTTTTGCTTCAACAGTCGCTTTGAGTGTTCTTTGTAATTCAGGAAGTAAAATATTCAGTTTTGTTTCCAATTCATTTATCCGAGTATTTTGCTGACTTACTTTATCACTCAATCTCTTTACCTGCTTAGATTCAGATTGAGCAGATAAACTTATCGTATTCAATAAGATTGCACAGAGGATAGCAAATTTTCCAAGTCGTTTTAACATAAATAATCTTTGTTTTTGCAAAAGAATAGGCAGGGAATTTACCGAGGATTCAGTAAATGATCATTGTACTTTTTAATAATCCTTGGGATCAATACTCAAATTCATTATAAGTGCTACCATTATATAGCTGGATAAAAGAAATGAGCCACCATATGAAACAAATGGTAACGGTAGACCCTTTACAGGAATCATACCCACAGTCATAGCAAAATTCACAAAAACATGTGCCGTAAAAATTGTACCTAATCCAACCAACACCAAACTGGAAAAACGGTCATCAACATTATAGGCTAAACGCAATGTTCGTATTATAAAGATGGAAAACAATGTTATTAAAATAAAGATGGCAATAAAACCAAACTCCTCGCCTATAACTGAAATAATGAAATCAGATTCCTGAACTGGTAAAAATTTGAGATGAGTTTGAGTTCCTTGTCCCCATCCTTTACCAAACAGTCCACCGGCTCCAATCGCTGTTTTACTTTGGATAATTTGATAGGCTGCTCCGAGTGGATCAATTTCAGGATTGAATAATGTTAATATTCGCTTTTGTTGATATTCTTTTAGCATACCCCATAAAACCGGCGATAGTAATCCTAAAAAAATATTTCCAAAAAATGTAGAAATGCTAAAAACTAAATTAGGTTTTGCTTTATAAATAACATAAATCATTATTATTGCCCAAATTGCAAATGAAATCCAATGAAAAGCTGTCAGAATGCTAATCATAGGAGCCATCATAAGAAATAAATGGAAAGGTCGTGCGCCTACCCAATATAACATCGGCAATAGGGGGACTAAAATAATAATAGCTGATCCTAAATCCGGTTGATTTAATACAATTCCTGCCGGAATTATGACCATAATGATAGGTATTATACTTGCTGAATAATGGTTCATTTCCAAATTATGATCTGATAAATAACGGGCCAACGCAATGACCATGATCCATTTTGCAAATTCGGAAGGTTGAAACCCAAAGGGTAAACCAATGTCAATCCAGCGGTATGTAGATGCAATTTCGTTACCTAAAAATGGTAACAGAATTAAAATAATCATAAAACCATAAAAACCATATATAAATCGATGTATCGTATGCCTTGGAATAAAAAATACAATTATAAAAGCGACTAGAGCGGGTATAAGAAAAAATAATTCTTTAAAGAATGATAGCTGAAATAATGTTCCCTCTTGACCGGTGTTAATGCTTTTGAGTGTAATTAACCCTACTCCGGTAAGAAACAGCGCTATCACTATTAAACTAATGGATGATTCTTTAAATTTTTGAAAAAATAATTGAATCATAATGAGAATGCCAAGTTCATATTTTCATTAGAGGAAAAAAGGAAATCGAATATTCGTCCGGCAATTGGAGCCGCTGTAACTCCGCCATGTCCACCGTTTTCAATTAAAACAACTACTGAAACTTGTTTCTTATTTTTTTCACCATAACCAATAAACCATGCATGTGGTTCACCATGAGGATTTTGTGCAGTACCTGTTTTGCCTGCGATTTTTAATCCAGGAATTTCCGGATTAGCTCTTTTTCCCGTACCATGTGTGGATGAAACAACATTTTGCATATATCTTTTCATCCGTTTCCACGTTTGGTGTGTATAACGATTGACAGAACGTTTAACTTGAGGTTTTTCTTTAACTACGTGCAGAGATGGTGCCCTGCCATTCATTGATAGATTATTTATAAATTGCATCATTTGTATGGGAGTCACTACCAATTCGCCTTGCCCCAATGATAGATTTAATAAATGACCTTTTGACCATCCCCAGCGACCATATTGTTTATTCATAAATTGTGAGTTTGGTACCACACCTTTTGCCTCAGATGCTAAATCAATTTCTGTTCTTTGTCCAAATCCAAATTCATTGCATGCATTTGCCCATTCATCAATTGATAAGCGCTGAACAACATGATAGAAATAAACATTACACGATTGAGCAATGGCTTGTTCTAAATCCATCTCACCATGACCTTCTTCTTTCCAACAATGAAATATCCTGTCACCTAACTCATAGGCACCATTACAGTTTATTTTTTCTGAATAATTTATTTTACCCTTTTCCATCAGCGACATTGCAGTAATCATTTTCAATGTAGATCCAGGAGGATATAATCCATGTGTCATTCTGTTTAATAGAGGTTTATCTGGATTGCTAATAATTTTCTGCCAATCATCTACAGTCGTTTCACCCGTAAATAAATCAGGTGGATAATCAGGCTTACTGACCATGGCCAGCATTTCACCAGATTCAGGGAGTGAAACAAGAACAACTACTCGTTTTCCATCTAACATCTTTTCAATCATTGCTTGAAGTGAAATCAAGAGAGTCGTTTGCAGGTCAATTCCCGGAACTGGATTTTCTTTTTCATAATCAGATGATTGACCTATTTCTCGGCCATAAGCATCAACTTCTACAAAATGAACGCCCTTTATTCCACGTAATCTATTTTCATATACTTTTTCTAATCCCCGCCAACCAACTAAATCTCCATAAATATATTTTTCTTTTTCGTTTATTTCTTCAATAATGGCTTTATCAACTTCTTTGACATATCCTAGTAAGTGAGATGCATTTATTTTCTCTGAAAAATATCGTTCAGGAAATTGGTTATAATTTATACCCGTCAATTCCTGCTTATGTTCTTCAATCCTGCTCAATTGATCGAACGTTAAATCTTTGGCTAATCTTGCAGGTAGAAATCTTCCTCGGTAATATTTTTTATAATTGGTTTTTAATAATGTTGTGTCAATACCTGTACAATAACTGACAATCTGAAAATTCTTTTCCTTATTTATCATTTCTCCGGGAATTACAGTTAATACATATGTTGGATAATTATCGACAATTATTTGACCGTTACGGTCTAATATTAATCCTCTTGGTGCATTTAGAGGTATAGCCCGAATACGATTAACTTCCGCTTTCTTTTTGTAAGTGTCATGAGAGTATACTTGCAAATAAAAAAACCTAATTACCAATGAAAACATGAGCATAACAACGACACCGCTTACAACTACAAACCGTCTTTGAGGAATTAGATTAGCTGCTTTCAGCATGGTAAAAATTCTTAAATGGAATGATTAATTGGAGGACAAGAATGAAACCCATTGTATATCCCATGGTCAATAACCACTTTTCTATAAATGAAATAAAATCAGTCTCATATAAATATTGATACCTTACAAAGCTATATATAAGAAATTGCAAAAAAATGATTCCTATCCAAGCCAAATGAAAATAAAGTGGAATTAAACGATTATATTGATCTTTAAGATAACCTGTTAAATAACCCGTAAGTGAAAATGTTAAAGACGATAATCCAAAATAGGAGCCCACACCCGTCAAATCAGTTAATAATCCCAACGTAAAACCGGCAATTACTCCATAAAAGCGGCCGAATTTGATTGCAGTATAAAGTATAAATATTGTCATAAAATCCGGTCGAATCATGTTGATTGACAAAAATTCAGCAAGATAAAACTGAAGGAAAAACACACATAATAGCATGAAAATAAACTTATTTAACTGCATGATCGTTTTTTGTAATAACAAATATATTTATTAAAGAACCAAGTTTTTCTGCGAATCGAACAGAAACAATTTTCTGAAAACTACCTCTTTCATCCCGCGTGCCGATTACTTCACCAACAGGCAAATCTTTTGGAAATATATCACTGAACCCTGATGTTAATACTCTATCACCAATATTAATTTCTGAATTTTTCTGCACTTCACGAATTTCACATAAGTCACCGTATACCCAGCGCAATATCCCCACAGATCCAGACGGCATTATGTGCACACTTAATCTAAAATTCACATCACTAATAACTTGAACAATCGAACTAGTCTGTCCAACAACAATTGTTTTACCAATAACTCCTTTAGGAGTCAAAACAGGATCATTCAGTGATACACCATGATCTGTCCCGACATCAATCGTAATGGTACTCATATTTGATGAAATACCTTTATTGATTACTTTTGATGGTAATAAAGTAAGTTGGCTTTCTCGCTTATAATTAAGTAGATATTTTAACTGCTCGTTTTCTGCAGCTAAATTCAACATGGATTCAATTTGCAATTGTAGTTGAATATTTTTTTCTCGCAGGAGTGCTGCTTCACCTTCAACAATAGCCATAGAACGAAGCCAGGCCACAGGTTTATACAAAACGGAAAAGAAATCGTTTGCTTTTCCTCGGAGGATAGCTATATCACGTGAATCATTCGAGAGAATTAGAGTAAATGAAATGAGAACTGCGAGAAAGAAAACAACGTGATCACGTTGCCGAATTAGAGCGAGGTAAATATTCCTCATAACATTTGGTTAGTAATTATTGATATCTGCTGAAAGAATTGTAACCGTTTAATAGATAATTCAATCAATTACCGAATCAAATCAAAACAGGTTCGTATTTACGAATATCATCTAAAACCATACCGGTTCCTTTTACGACAGAAAGTAAAGGATCTTCAGCACGATTAACTGGAACATTCGTTCGTTCACGAATAATCTGATCAATGCCCTTAAGAATACTACCTCCGCCTGTCATAATAATTCCTCTATCTAAAATATCGGATGCTAATTCCGGAGGTGTTCTTTCCAATGCTTTTTTGACAGCTTCAACAATACTGTTAACCGTTTCTTTTAATGCTTGGCGAATTTCATCTGAAGAAACTTCAATTGTTTTTGGGATTCCGCTGACCAAATCACGACCTTTAACTGAAATATTTTCAGTTTTCATTCGCATGGCTGATCCAACTGATTTTTTGATCGCTTCACCCGTTGCCAAACCAATTTCTAATTTATGTTCATTACGAAACCACTGAACAATCGCTTCATCCATTTCATCGCCAGCAATACGAATGGTTTCCTTAGTAACAACACCATTCAAGGCAATAACAGCAATTTCAGTTGTTCCACCGCCAATATCGACAATAATATTTCCAATGGGTTGACTAATATCGAGACCAATACCAATTGCAGCTGCAACAGGTTCTTCGATTAAAAATACTTCCCTGGCATTCGCTCTTTCACCTGAATCTTTTACAGCACGACGTTCAACTTCTGTCACACCCGACGGAACACAAATCACCATACGGGGACGGGCCAAACGATTAATATTTATTTTGCGAATAAACCCCTGCAGCATACCATCGGTCATATCAAAATCTGCTATAACACCATCTTGTAGAGGTCGAATGGTTTCGAGCTCACGGTGAGTTCTTCCAACCATGGCTTTTGCTTCTTTGCCTACAGCGACAATTTTTCCATCATGGACCGAGCGCGCAACGATGGAAGGTTCATTGATCATAACACCCTTGCCTTTTATCCAAAGCAATGTATTGGCTGTACCTAAATCAATAGCGATATCGCCTGAAATCCATGAAAATGAATTGTTAATTGCTGATAGAAAGCCCATTATTTATTATCTCGGATTATTGAACTGTTCAAAATGAAGATACAAAGTTAAATCAAAAATGATCGATTATCATTATGAATTACACCTTTTCAGGAATTGATTGCAATAATGTTTGAGTATACTCATTTGCTGGTTTTTGAAATACGTCTTGTACCGATCCTTTTTCTACAATTTTCCCTGATTTCATTACCATAACCCTATGAGCAAAGGACTCCACAACATGGAGATCATGAGTTGTAAATAAAATTGATAATCCATCTTCGTGAACCAATTTCATCAGCAAATTAAGTATCTTGGCTTGAACAGAGACATCAAGCGCGGAAACGATTTCATCACAAATCAATATGTTTGGTTTCACTGCCAACGCTCTGGCAATGCAAGCACGTTGGCGCTGGCCACCGGATAATTCATGCGGATATTTTTCTATCGCTTCTTCAGACAAATCTACTTTATTCAGTAAGTCCAACAATTGTATTTCACTATCCACTTCCGGGTGATGGAGTTTGATCACTTCCTTTATTGCAAAACCAATGCGCATTCGCGGATTCAATGAACTCAATGCATCTTGGAAAATAATTTGTATTTCTTTGCGCAATGAATTCATTGCATTGGGATTATACACGTGTTGATTATAAATGTAATTACCGTTGAAATTCTCAATGAGACCTACAATTGATTTGCCCAATGTGGATTTTCCGCTGCCACTTTCTCCAACGATGGCCAGAATTTCTCCTCGGTGCAGTGTGAGGTTAATCGAATGGAGTGCTTGAGTTAACTGGTTTTTTTTAAATAATAATCGCTGGCCGGGATAGTATACTGAAACATTTTCTAATTCAAGGATTGGATTATCCAAAAGGTCAGTCTATTTCAACTCGGCTTTGATCGCCAAGGATAAATCGGTGTGTGATCGGTTTAGATTGAGACCGCAAAAGTTCCACATCACTTCCCAAAAGTGACGCTTCAATTCGGCGGGAAATATTACTTATTCTACATTGATGCATTAGAATGGAATATTCTATTTCACTATTGACAATCTTGCACCCGTCACCAATTGCAGAATAGGGTCCGACATAAGCTCCATCAACTGTAACATTCTCACCAATAATAACCGGACCTCGTATATTTGAATTTATTACGTGAGATCCTTTACCAAGTACGACCCTTCCGGAGACAGTAGATTGTTCATCAATGGTACCTTCACGCTCATCTTTAATATTATCCAAAACAAGACGATTTGCTTCCAACAGATCAGATGGCTTTCCCGTATCTTTCCACCATCCTGTTATTTCAGAATATGAAACACTGTATCCTTTTTCCAATAAATATTGATGAGCATCGGAAATTTCCAATTCACCACGGTCGGATGGCTTAATATTATTCACTGCTTCAAAAATATGACTATCGTAAACATAAATACCGGTAACAGCCAGTTTACTTTTAGGATGATCAGGTTTTTCTTCAATTCCAATAATTTTCCCATCTTTTACATCTGCCACGCCAAAACGATTTGGATCAGGTACTTTGCTTAACACCAAATGACAATTTGAACTGTTGGCTTTAAAATCTTCAATAAATTTATTAATTCCACCCACAAGAATATTATCTCCAAGGTAAAAAACAAAGGGATCGCTTTGGATGAATGATTCAGCAATTTTTACTACATGACCTAAACCAAGAGGAGCGGATTGTTCAATATATTTAATTTTAAGTTCAAAGGAATCTCCATTACCGAATGCTTCAGCTATTGAAGTATCGCCCTCATTTATAATAATTCCAACTTCATCAATGCCTGCGTCATGCGCATATTCCAATGCGTAGGCTAACATCAGTTTATTCGCAATTGGAATCAGATGTTTATTCTGGGTATGAGTAATAGGACGTAATCGAGTTCCGTGCCCACCGGCTGTAATTAATGCTTTCATAAATTATATTCCTTTTTAAACATTACAAATCTTCCATGTACCATTCTATCTACCAGACATCATAGCAGCTTTGCACAATTTATCTGCAACTGCATTGTCATCCCTCGGAATATATTCCAATGACCATGAATCGAAGTCATCCAATAAATTTGTTGCCTCTGCGTGAAGCGGAATCATGTTTTCATGCTTTACCCTAAATTCACCATTTACCTGATTTACGATTAATTGGCTATCCGAAAAAATGCTAATGCTGGCGACATTCATTTCCTTGGCCATACGTAAGCCATAGATTAATGCACTGTATTCAGCTTCATTGTTTGTAGCATCATCATAATATTCAGAAAAAGAAGCAATTTCATCTCCTTCCTGATAAAATACTCCACCAATTCCGGCTGTTTTAGAATGGAGATCAGCCGCACCATCAACATATAGATCGACAGAATTGCCGGATGAAAGTTTTTGATGTAATTCTTCCAACGTTTGGTTAGAACGATTTTCGGCAGAAGCCAGCAAATCCTTGATAGCGCTTATTTCGTTTTGTTTCAGTTTCATAATGGGGTGGAAAAATATAACAGTTATATTATGTAAATAAATCGAATCCTTTATTGATTTTGAAATCCATTATCTAATATACGGATTCGTCCCGTGTTGCGCCGGGCATTCCTCCCAATAATAACACCAATTACAAAGTATCATGGGTTTTGGAGGAAAATCAGCTCCCTCCTTTTCTTTTAAACGAATTTCATTTATCCGCTCTTGCATTGATGTTGACAGCAACTGTAATTGTTCCATGGTTCGCTTTGATCTGATTTCAATTCCGTAACGCACAAAATGCCAAACGAGTGTAACGTCTTTTACATCATCCCGCTGCTGTTCAAGAGCAATCTGATACAACGCTAATTGACCATCTTTATCTGCCTGACCTTGGCTTAATGCACGTTTGCCTGTCTTATAATCATGAATCTCAAATTTCCCATTCCCATCATGATCCAACCGATCCATAATTCCCTTCATCCGATATGAATCATCTCCACCCAGCATAAAATCCATTTCCAACTCAATCCCTTCAACGCGTTCCGCAAAGGGCTGATTTTTGCGATAAAATCTGGCGATACAATCTTCACCTAATCGAAAATAATCTTCTTTGCGCTCACCTCGTTTCGCGATGGCGATGCGATCATGCCATTTTTCTGTCCATATAGATTTATAATAATCGTGGATGCTGTCGATAATCGGGATGCGTCCTGATTGAACTTCCTTATATAAAAATTCCAATGCTTCATGGACTCGCTTGCCCATAAATGCTTCAATCCCCTCATCTGGTTTACGGATGAAGTCAATGTATCGAAATTTGAATTGTGCAGGGCATTTTTTATAAGATTCCAGCCCGCTGTAGGAAAATCGCTCTAATGTACTCACCAAGCACGTCCCGTAATATAAGGAGTCGTCAGGCGATAATCTCCAAAGCCATTTTCATCAAAAAATGTAAAACTGCGATTAATGCGGTAATAATGCCAGGTTTGATTGGCATTGCGATCGCTGCTCATGAAAATTCGTTCAATATCATCCGGCGGCCCAAAAAGAATATAGATCATTCCCATGTCTGTACGCCAACCCGGGGTGAAAGATGTGAAATGCTCAATGGCGTATCGCACCCTGGAATAATATTGTTCCATAAGCTCATTGGTGGCTGTTTCCGGAGTTGGATCCCTTTCTTTCCAAAATGTATAAAATAAATCTTCCCTGTCTTTTTTCTTAACTTTTGACAGTTGTGATCGTTCATCGCTTGTCAAAATGTAGCGCATTTGGTCCATAGCTTCTTCCACATCGCTTATGTGAGAAGAAACACCCGGACGTTTGATTTTCAATTCAATCGTTTGTTTTTCAGATTGACCTTCTTGCTTGAGTATTACATACAATTTAGCCCTTAAGCCATGCATTTCTTCCACGGGTAAAATTAGTTGATGATTGAAATAATTATCTGAAGTTGTAAACACAGTATCAATAGATGAAATGGGTTCTCCGTCTGATGTCTTTAAATCAATCTTGAGTGAATAATCTCCAGCACTAACATTCCCTGTAATTTTTATTGGAATAAATGACTGCACGAATTTGATTTCATTTTGATAACTGGCCATTAGTTTCTCACCACCCTGCCATGAGCCCGTATAATTTACCAAAACCAATGGCGGAAATAAATTCAGCCCATCCGTGTATTTTGTCAAATCCACTTTCTTTTCTCGAACACCGCTATTGCGAGTATCAATATCCAACACTTCACTTACAATTGTATATTTACCGGGATCCACAACAAAATCATGCTCAATAAAAAACCAGTTTGATTTACTGACCGTTTCTAAATAATCCGGTGCGTTCAAAGTTTCCTGTATTGATTTATGATCTATTTGCTGCCCATCTTCATCTAATAGTGAAATGCGAGCTTCAAAATTAGATTCAAATCCACCATTCTCTTTTACGAACTGTAAAGAAAAACTTGGAATCATTATATGGGTATTAAGTTTTATTTTTCCTGTTTCTGATGATGCCTGTGGTGACACCAAAAGGTGAAACTGCTCTATGTTCGATACTTTTAAATCTTTTTTACCTCGCATGTTTCTTTGGCCGTTTACAGCTGACAACACCAAAATAATGAGAAGTACTGTTTTAATATTCTTCAATCTTTTGTCCATTTAAATTTAATTAAACCATTAGATGTCCCTAGCCAGAGATGTTTTTTATCCACGTTCATATCGTGTACCTGACCTAGAAAATCATAGTGATAATCACGGATGAATCTATCTTTTAAATCGTAACGAATAAAGCCATCATTAGTTGCCAGAAAAATAAATTTTTTAAATCTAACCATTGCTGTGATTTCCCGGCCGGCAAAAACGGATGCATCAACTAACTCTTTCCAGGATTTTGACATAAGATCAAAACTCCATACGCCATGATTTGTACTTACCATTATTTGGTTTTTATAGTGCTCCAGGACTTTAAAACCTGTAAGCACATCCTCCATACCTTCCATATCACCCAAGGAACCCACATGTTTAAAGTTCGTCACTTTTTCTTCACGTAAGTCAACAAGGGTCAATTCATAATTTGATGCAATCCACAATTGGTTGTTTATGAGTTCAATATCATAGATATAAACATGATTAAACATTTTTTCAAACCCAATTTGGTTCACGCGTTTACTGCGCTGATTTAACCGTGAAATTCCCGACGATGAAGCAATCCATACAAATTCACTATCCGCTTCCATGTCCGTAATAATTTGCCCTCTGAATCCTCTAGTTTCATCCAAAGTTCGCCAAAAATCATCTTTTTCATCATAGACAGAAATCATTTCATTTCCGCCATACCAAATCTCATCGCCGGCACGGACTGCGCAATAATAAGGTCCGGAGGTTAGATTGGCATAATCATCGTAACCGGTAATTTCCATAATCTCTCTCCTGGGATCAAAATAGCTAAACCCAAGCGTCCTGTTGGAAAAACGACCACCAACACTAAAGGACTTTTCGTCCAAGATAAATTGTACATCATTGTTCCCAAGTCCGGCAGTTAATGGATCTAAAAACTTCAAGCGATTATCACCAATAAAAATTGTACCGTCCGCCATACCTAAAACGACATCTCCTTCACGTCCTTCAAAAAATGTAGTTGCTCGCACATCTTTACCATGGGGATTTATTGCACCATCGCCAAATACCAACCAGCCGTCTGAAAGTGAATATTCGTTTAATCGATCAATTGAATAATCTGGAAACTGTGAACTGATGCTCCAAAAAATATTGCTTTCATCGGGGAATGTATAAGTGCCTAGAAAAATTCCCGAAATATGATCCAGTTTGACGTATCCGCTGCTTGTCTGAACCCAAATATAATTAGGTGAAGAACCCATGCGCATGATGACAGTCCTCAAAGGTAAACCCCATTCATCAATATTATCTATATACCAATTCCCTTCCCGGGTATGACTGGAATGAATATACTCGCCTGCCGCTATCCACACATTTCCTGTATGTCGATCGAAATGAACAGCCGAAATAAAATTGCTTTTCAATCCTTGAGCAGTTGTGAGCGATTCCTCCAAATTGTGACCTATTCGCTGAATGCGTACTACTCCGCCGCTTTCCGTTCCAATATACATATAGGAAAACCCTTCGGTAATAGATGTGATTTCGCCCAACTGTCTATACATTACCCAATCAAATGGATCATAGCGATTATCCGGCTGGGAGTTGAGCTGACATATGAACGTCAGTAAAATTAACAGGGGTTTGTGTTGAATAATCATCGAGAAATTGATCACAACATTGGTTCAGAAAAAGAAGAATCAGGAATGATGGTGATTGAGTATTTCAGTGAGCATGTCCAAGTTAATAGGAACAACTCCCACTTCTTCGCACACCCGACCCGCTGCTAAATTAGCTAATGCAGCGGCTTCTTCCGGAGTGGCTCCTGCAACTTCAGCTAATGCAAAAGTTGCAATCACAGTATCGCCGGCTCCGGAGACATCGTGTACCGCGCGGGCTTTTGTGGGAATTTTAATAGATGTATCAGCTGTGGTTAATAACATTCCTTCCGCGCCGAGAGTAACTAAAATATAATCTGCATTTAATTTTTCTTGTAGAGTTTTACTTTCACTTTCAGGGTCATTTGAATCCATCGCTTGGTAAAATTCATAAGAGTTTGGTTTGAATAATCGTACACCCTTGAAAGCGAAAAAATGATCCTTTTTTGGATCAACATAAACAGGCACATTATTTTCTTTTGCCAATGAAAGTATAGAAGTGATCATTTTTTCAGACAGCATACCTTTATTATAATCAGCCAATATAATTGCGTCAGAATTTTTTATATTTTTTTCAATGGATCGTTTTACAGAATTAATTGATTCACTTGAAATGCTATCCAATGATTCGAAATCTGTGCGTACAACTTGTTGATTTTGGGCAATAATGCGTGTTTTTACAGTCGTGGGGTAATTTGCTTCTTCTACCACTGCTTCCACATTCATCCCCCGGTCTGACATTATCTTAAGTAATTGTTCACCGTGACTGTCTTTACCAATGACCCCGGCCATGGAAACGCTTGCGGTTAATGACGCAATGTTCAAACCTACATTGGCTGCTCCACCTGGATTATGGGTTACGTCTTTGACAGTTACGACAGGAACGGGTGCTTCCGGAGAAATACGATTGGTTTCACCCCACATATACGAATCCAGCATAAGATCACCAATAACAAGAATATGCTTTTGACTGAATTGATCAGCCAACGCACGGAAACGTGTGCTATCCATTAAATGTTATCTGTTTGTTCAGTGGGTTCTGAAGGCAGTATCAACGCCAAAACAAGATAGAGTAAGATGCCAATTCCTGCACTCATGAATGTACCGAATACCCAAAGGAAGCGCACAAAGGTACTATCAATCTGTATGGATTCTGCAATTCCTCCACACACACCTGCAACTTTACTGTCAGTTTGAGACAGATGCAATGGCAATCCCGTTCCTTCATTAATCAAGGAAGCCAAATCAGAGCGTTTTGTATAAAGTAAATAAACACCGAATCCCAAAATAAGGACAGCCAGAAAAAGATTGATGCCGCTATCCCAAAAACGAATCCAAATCATATGTAAAAGATCATTGTGCATGAAAAACAGGATGAGTCCGACGAAAACCAACAATGCTCCCCACAGGATGGTTTTATCATTTTTCGTATGTGTAATATCATCCCGGTCAAAATGAGGTGCTGAATATTCATCGGGGATTACGATCATTGCTAAAAAATATGCCAGTATTCCCGACCCGCCAAATAAGGTGAAAAATATCCAACCTAACCGGATCAATGATGGATCTAAACCGAAATATTCGGCAAAGCCACCGCAGACTCCGGATATAATTCTGTCTTTTCGTGATCGAATGATACGTTTCATAATCAGATTAATTTACTAATAAATTCCATCAACTTAATTGCGATTTCGACGCTGATTCTGTCGTCCTTGATTACGTTGAGGTCGTTTATTTTGACTGGCAGAACGTATTTTGGCGATATGGCCTTTATCCAGAAATATCATGACTGAAACTAATTTTTGGATGCGAGCCGGGTTGGTTGCTGACACGACAATCGTCGTACCTAAATTGCGATTCATGCGCCGTAAACGATTACTGATATCATTCTCCATTTCATCGTCCAGCATGGATCCATAATTATCAATAATCAACACTCGGGGATCGCTTTCCAAAGCATCCACATGCTGGATCCACTTCAACTCGCCTTGTGACAATGTATCAACCGTCTGATCCCACATAAAGCGGCGAAAGCCATTATTAAAATACTGTTTCCGAATTTCTTCACTTCGCTTTCCATGATTACTTGTAAAGAATCGAGATACACTTTCTTTACTCTTGGAATCAGTCATGGATAAAAATTTAATTTCATCCGGTGTTTTAAGCTTTCCGAATAATGACGTTTTAAATTCATTTCCATCATATAACAATTTTCCTTCGTTTGGCTTTTCAATACCGGAAAGCTGTTTTAACAATGATGTTTTACCCGATCCGACCGGACCCACAATACCGTAGATGGTGCCTTTGTGAATTTGCAAACGGCCAATTTGCAAAACGTTGCGTTGATTATAGACCTTCTTCAGGTCCTGTACTTCAAAAATAAGTGTTTTTCTATTCATCACTCTTTCCTTTCGTTGAGTAATGAATCGCAGGTCAATATGTTCGTCTAGGAGTGTTCCTCATTTTCAAGGAATCGTTCGGCATCGATGGCTGCCATGCAGCCCGTGCCCGCAGCAGTTATAGCCTGTCGGTAATAAGAATCCTGCACATCTCCACAGGCGAAAACGCCGGGATGTTCCGTGGCTGTACTGCCGTTTTTTGTGACAATATATTTTTTCTTGTCTAACTCCATACTCTCTTCAAACAGGCTGGTATTTGGAATGTGCCCAATAGCCATAAATACGCCATCACACACTTCTTCCCGTGTTTCATTATTGGTTGTATCCTGCAATGTGACACCCGTAACTCCCGATTCAACTGTGCCATGGATTTCTGAAATAGTCGAATTCCAATGAAAGTGAATCTTGGGATTATCAAAAGCTCGCTGCTGCATAATCTTGGAAGCGCGTAATTCATCTCTCCGGTGGACAATCCATACTTCAGAAGCAAACTTGGTTAAAAATGTTGCTTCCTCCATTGCGGAATCTCCGCCGCCAACCATAAGCACTTTTTTATCTTTGTAGAAAAAACCGTCGCATGTTGCGCAGGCAGACACGCCGCGTCCCATGAGTTTTTTTTCTGCTTCGAGTCCAAGTAACCGGGCGGTTGCACCGGTAGCAATAATAACGGTTTCTGTAGTGTATTCTTCGTCACCAACCCATATTGTGTATGGGCGCTGGCTGAAGTCAACTTTGGATACGTGCTTAAAATGGCATTCAGCGCCGAAGCGCTGGGCCTGTTTGCGAAAAAGGTCCATAAGCTCTGGACCCATAATACCATCAGGGAATCCGGGGTAATTTTCCACATCTGTAGTGATTGTTAACTGCCCGCCGGGTTGGCTGCCCTCAAAAACGAGAGGTTCTAGATTGGCTCGTGCTGCATACACTGCAGCCGTGAGTCCGGCCGGTCCGGATCCGATGATGATGACCTTACGATTCATATAACTGTTAGTTAGTAGGTTAAGAACAGTCTTCGGTTAAAGAACTGCGTCTAATCGTTTTGTTATTTCCTGCTTCGGAACCGCGCCAACGATGGAATCCACCACGCCGCCGTCCTTAAAAATAAGCAGGTTTGGAATACTGGTTATGCGGTATTGCATGGATATTTGGTTGTTGCTATCCACATTTACTTTACCGACTTTTACTTTTCCAGCATAATCGCCGGCAATCTCCTCAACTACCGGTCCTATCATTTTGCAGGGGCCGCACCATTCCGCCCAGAAATCCACTAAAACGGGCTGGTCGGATTTGACTACCTCTGCATCAAAATTCGAATCTGTAAATTCGTGTAAGCTGTTTGACATTTATTACTCCAAATGTGTCTTGAATTATAAAAATAAAGCCGTCCAATTTAGAACTTTTATGAATTGCTGTTAAATAAATATTTACTTTTTGTCGGTTAATTGACAAAAAAGACATGTCATTCTGATCCCTGACACGAAGTGTGGGGTGAAGAATCTCAAGAAACCTTTATTAGACTACGGTTGAGATCTATTACCCTTATATAAATGTCAGGATTCAAGATGACAATGATTATTTCAGCAAAACCATTTTCCTGGTTTTGACGACATCCCCAGCTTCCATTTTATAAAAATACACCCCCGCGGAAACTGGCTGTCCCAAGTCATTGGTTCCATTCCACATCACCTTATGTTTACCACTCACCTGTTTACCGTTTACCAGTTTCCTCACTACCCTGCCCAATACATCATAAATGGTGATTTTGACTTCCGTATTTTTATGCAATTCATAATGAATATTGGTAATTGGATTAAAAGGATTGGGATAGTTATGATGGAGACGAAATTTCTCTGGCATTGAAATAGCTGGATCAATACTAACACTTCCCCTATGCAGCCAATCCAGAGCCTTTGTCAATGTTCCTACTAAGCTGATACCTATCCAAAAATATAAAGGAGAAGTGTTTAAACTTAATGGATCATAACCCAGAAAAACAACTTTAGCTCCGGATGGTAATTCCCTGTGAATAGCCACTGCGGCAGTATCATCATTTGTTGGCATATCAAGTGAATCCAAGGCACCGGTAATACTGTACATACTGATTGAGTTTTCATTGATTGGATATAGTTTTTTAAGATTTGCAGAAAACCCCAGTTCATAGTTGGGATCATAATTCAGATCTAGAGAATCACCCAAAAAATAGTATAAATCACCACTTATAGGATCAGTTGCAATTGGAATAAATCTAAATTTTGCATCGCTTGCCCAAGGATTATTCCAATTATGTAATGATTCTGCTCCAGCTAATCCTAATATATCATATTCAAAATCACCCGCAGTATATGTTGTGTATTCTACGGGCAACTGAATCCAATTTTCACCTGTTAAAACATAACCTGAACTATCATCATCAAAGAAGCCACTTGTCATCAAAGAATCGCTAACAGTTAAATCTACAGGGTCATCCATTGTTACTTCAATAATATATTTATATTCACTCAACAAGCTTGCATTTGGGATTCCCCAATTAATATCCCATATATCATAAGAATTATAATAAGTACCGCCATATAAATAATAATTCGTTATCCATGTTCCGAATCGATTTTGATTAGAAATAAATAACATTTCATGTTCAACTTGGAATATTGAATAAGAATACGAGATTGTAGAAAAATATGAATAACAACTGGAGTTACCAACATCACTGAATTTTATATACCAAAAAACAGATATTCCTGTTGGTTGGCCGGGAACAGTACACTCCCATTGCCCATCGATACTATCCCCCTCTACCAAATACATTTCTATAGAATTCCAAGTTCCTGACGTAGAGTCTAAAGCATACATAAAAAATACAGAATCAACTCCTGCAGGACCGCCGCCCGGATTATCATCTAGTAAAAATATGCAAGCAGTTCTATCGGATGTTAGATAAGTTGTCGGAAGAGGACATACTTCATTAAAAACAGGAGGCCTGTCACTTGTTATTTCAACGGCCATTTCTATCCTGATCATCCAGTGGCGGATATGCCAACCGCCGTTTCCAGATGTACCGCCGCAATCGTCATAAAACTTTAAAAAGGGGCGTGTATTAACAACTCCTTCCCCTTCTTCATAGAAAAAACCGACTTTATCATTATCGCCACCGCCATCACCGGTATACTGAAATAGAATGCCAATCCATTCATAACACTCAAATTGATATTCATCACCAAAATCCTGAAGATCTATCCAATTATTGAGGTTACCGGATGTTATATAATCTGGATGTGTTTGCGGTGTCATTAATACAACATTATCACTATCGGGCCAGACTACACCTTGGGGCGGAACATCAGGTGGCCCCACGCCCGGTTCAGCAACTAAAAGTGGATCGGTTATATTCATAGTTAAAAAGTCTGATGGATCACATATCCCTTGGGTTCCCCCGGGAGTATACACATTTCCGGAAATGTACAAAGTTCCAGTGCTATCCATGTCATATCCACCAATCCAGCCATTATTACCAACCATTAGATTTGGATATTCTTCATCATTAATATCATAAGGATATTGCAGTTTATGCACAGACACAGTCAACTCCTGGTCGCCGGTTCCCCATTCATATACCGGTATATTGATTCCTTTTATTACACCATCACTCGGCATTTTAAACGACATCAGCATTGCATCACCGGGGTTCATGATAAACTGCCCACTCCAATTACCATCAGCCGGATAATAAGCGAGTGTATCACTTATATCACGATTTGCATTGTACTGGGGCGCACGTATGGAGATACTCCGCTCAAAAATGATGTCATCCTCCCCGCTGCTTACCGTGACAAAGATAAGGCAGTATATCCATAGTCCTGATTTTGATTTACAGGAGAGCAATATTTTTTTCCCTTTTGGAGAAATTAAGAATTATTAAACAAAAATAAAAGTTATTCTGATGACGACCCCGACTTTTTGAGAGAGGAAGAAAAATCTCAAGAAACCTTTGTTAAGATGACAGTATTATTTAAGAGTTTCTTTAATTGACAAGGTGGGAAGTAAAATTATTCGTTTATCAAAAGTTGGTTTTTCCCGCCTTGTCAAGGTAGTTCGTTTATAAGACTTTGATTGAAAACCGGCAAAGAAAAGTACATTCGGTATCCTTGATGGATGTGAACAATCCACATTCCTAATCTTAATCGATACTCCTAATC
>JACKQG010000510.1_pt1 | contig 56631 bp, 44 predicted proteins | sample 8237621 | NCBI WGS metagenome assembly JACKQG01 (sample SAMN15677084, study PRJNA649215) | marine metagenome | biome: marine; feature: Black Sea; material: saline water; isolation source: suspended particulate matter (SPM) from the Black Sea western gyre | collected 2013-06-09/2013-06-10 | depth... | reverse complement strand
ATGTATTGACTAAACGATATCCCCTCTTCCATGGCTGCAGGGCTCATGTTGCTCAACCTGCTCCCTGCAGCCATGGAAAGAAAACCTCAACACCAGCCGGAAACACAAAGACATGGACAGTACACAGATTGATGCCCTTTTCACCCCCGAGACCCTGACACAGCTCTTCCCCCATGACCGAACCAATGACTTTTTCGAGGCCCTGTTCGGCGATGCCAACGATGGCGCCTACGACATCACTCTCGGGTATGGTGGCTGCACGAACAATCAAATCAGGCTTGAGCTCCGCCTGCACGAACGCCCCGGATGCTGCCTGGCCTGCAACCTGACCCAGGGACTGCCCCAGGTCTTCTCCCGCCATCCGATTATCAACGTCGAAGGCCTGGTGCAGTCAGTTGACGATCTCCTGGGTGACACGGCTCAATGCGGGGACTGGCAACTGGGTTCCACAGAACAATGCCAAAAAGACCTGCATCTTATTCCCCTGAATATTCAGCTTACCTGAGGATGCATTGAGTCATCCGCATTGCCACAGGGCCGGCTCCGCGCACGGAGCCGGCCCAACTCTCCCCACAAGCATCCCTTTCTTTTTTCAAGAAAAAACCTGTTTTTTTTCAATCTGCGCTGATATTATTAAACGTTGAAGGTTATTTTCTCCGCAATCACCTTACTGCTCAAGCAGAACTTACCGGGATTATAACAGAATAAAACGCCCCCACTCAAATACACGTCACATGGGCATTGTTCTTTTTTGAACAATCTGTTTATCATCAGAGAGATAATTTCTTAAGCAATTACGACAAATTCCACAAACAAGAGAACACCTCAGCCAGTAAACGGTTATGGATCTGAGAAAAAATATCGGTCAACTCTTCCTCATTGGCTTCAAGGGCGATCAGATTCAAGCCGGCGATACCATTGTTGCAGATATCCGCGAACACAATCTTGGGGGTGTCATCCTCTTTGACCGCTTACTGGCCGAAGGCGCCTTCAGCAACAATATACGCACAACCGAACAACTTCGCCAACTCACCAGCGACCTCCAGAATCATGCCGCCATTCCACTCTTCATCGCAGTGGACCAGGAAGGCGGCCGTGTGGCCAGACTCAAACCTGAACACGGCTTTCCGGCCACCCGCAGCGCCGCAGCCCTTGGCGAGGAAGCTGACGGCCGGCAAACTGCATCTGATGCTGCAACCATTGCCCAGACCCTGCATGAAGTCGGCATAAATCTTAATCTTGCTCCGGTGGTGGATCTTGCCAGTAATCCTGATAACCCCGTCATCGCGGGTCTTGGCCGCAGCTTCTCTTCCGACCCGGCTCAGGTTGCCATGCACGCAGCAGCTTTCATCCGCGCCCATCGCAATCAGCATGTACTCACCAGCCTTAAACACTTTCCGGGGCACGGCAACTCACAAAATGACTCGCACCTTGGCTTCACCGACATCAGTGACACGTGGGATGACAGCGAACTTGCCCCCTACCAGATTCTCATGGACCAGAAACTGGCAGACACCATCATGATCGGCCACCTCTTCCACCACAATCTGGATCCACAACTGCCAGCCACTCTGTCCCCGGCAATTATTAGCGACCTGCTCCGCAAGCGGCTTGGATATGACGGGGTGGTGATCAGCGATGACCTGCAAATGCAGGCAATCACAGACCATTACTCCATGGAAGAGGCCGTCTGCAAGGCCCTGGCCGCCGGGATCGACCTGCTCATCATCGGCAACAATCTGCACCACGACCCTCATATTCTCCCGCGCCTGACCACAGCAGTCATGTCCGCGGTAGATCAGGGACTCATCAGCCGCGAACATCTTGACCAATCCTGCGCCAGAATTGGTCGCCTCAAACAGAATCTACAGCACAAGCCACTGAGCCCATGAGTCCATTACGATACAATTCCCTGCCCACTCCTCTGCGAATCATGCTGGTGGAAGACTCTGAACACGACCTGATTGCCTTTCGCCGGGCGATACTTGAAAACCGACCAGATACCGTCATCACCCATGCCTATCGGGCCGAGGAATTACTCGACAATCTCGATACATTAAACGATAATTTTGACCTGCTGGTCACTGACTATAAACTGCCGGGCATCACCGGCCTGGAACTTTGCCGTCGTATCATGACGGATAACATCAATATCCCCTGTGTCATTCTCTCCGGAGCCGGATCAGAACAGGTGGTTCTCGAGGCCTTCCAGACGGGAGTCAGCGATTATCTGATAAAAGACTCATACCAGGATTACCTCCGCATTCTGCCCCAAGTTCTCAAACAAGCGGTGCGCAACTTCCGAAACCGTCAATACGCCGAGCTTTTCCACCAGCAACGAAAACTGATCGCTGGCATCTCAGAAATTTTCCTGACCAATGAAGAAGACCTGACCCCGCTCTATGAACAAACCGCCCACAACCTTGCCAGGGAGCTGGACTTCCCCGTCTCTCTCATCCTGTATAAGGAGAATGGCAATTTCATCGTCAAGGCCTTCTACGGAATCGATGCGCCCGGCCTGCAAAACACAATTTTTTCCGTCGAAGAAACCTCCTGCTGGCACACGTTCAACACGACTGATACCATAACCAGGCCTTTTTCTGCATGCCCCACCTGCCCTTTAAAACCATTCGGAATCAACAATTGCCTGGCCGTCCCCATCCGCACAGATGAAAAAGGTATTTCCGGGATCGTTGTCGTCGCCGACCTCAAACCCCGCCAGCACACCCAGGTTCATCTTCCAACCCTGCAGATTATCGCCAACCATTTAGGCCGTGTAATCCGTCAGGCCGAAGACAGTCTCAGCCTTCGCCGTTATGCACGGCGAACGGCATTTTTCCTGAAAATAAATCAACAGATATTAAGCGCCCAATCCCCTCAAGACATCGGCCAGACAGTTCTTAATGAGTTACAAAAAATCCTGCCGGAACATTGCAGTTCCATTCTTATTTTCAACATGGAACAGAGACGAGCTACCGCTCTGGCTCTGTCCGGCAGCAGGATATCACCTCTCAGCAGCGATCCGGAACTGCCCTTTCAGTGCCAGGCGTTCATTGATCGACTGAGCCGGGGCGATACCATTTTCAATACCTGTCTCAAGTCCGAAAACAAATGTCAGGTCCGCACGGCCATGGAATCTCACGGGATAGAATCCTTCATGTGCATCCCTCTGATCATGGACAAGGAACTCATTGGCAGCTTAAACCTCTGCAGCATCGACCACAACATTTTCACTCCCGAGCACAAGATACTTACAGAAGAGCTGGCTTACCCCTTAGTCATCAGTTTACAAAAAGCCATTCTCCTGAAAGAGACCCTGCAGCAGCGCCAGGAGGTCCTTGATCTGGCCCAACGTCTCGCCAATCTCCAGGAAACCGAACGAAAAGACCTGGCACGGGATCTACACGACAGTCTGGGACAAAATCTGGCAGGCCTGGGAATCAACCTGCAGATCATCAGCAATCAGATCCAACCGCACACCACAGATAAATTGACCGAGCGCCTGGATGATGCCATGGCGTTGACGGCAACCATGACTGAACAGATCCGGGGTATCATGGACGACCTCCACCCCCCTGTCCTGGATGATTATGGACTGGAAGCCGCGATCCGCCGCTATGGGACTCAACTGGGCAAACGCTTTGAAATAGCTGTGTCCTTCAAGACACAGAACTTCCCCCGTCTTGAACCTTTCGTGGAAAGTGGTCTGTTCCGCATTACCCAGGAGGCCCTGCCGAACGCAGCCCGCCATGCCCAGGCAAAAAAAATCAGCATCACACTTGAACACCACAACTCACGGCCCTCACTCACCATCAAAGATGACGGCTGCGGTTTCGACCCAACAAGTATTGACGACTCAAACCAAGGGTTGGGACTGGCGTCCATGCGTGAAAGAGCCCAACAGCTTAATTGCAGCTACCACCTGTCCACCCAACCCGGACACGGCACTCAAATCCAAGTGGAGATTCAACAATGAACATTTCTGTCCTGCTCTGTGACGACCACACCATTATTCGTGAAGGACTCAAACATCTGCTGGAGACCCAGCCTGATATCCGCGTCTGCGGCGAGGCGGCCAACGGTCGCGAGGCTGTACAGAAGACCATAGATCTGGAACCAGACGTATTGGTGCTCGATATCGCCATGCCCGAAATGAATGGCCTGGAGGCTGCCCGGCAGATCAGAATGGCGCGGCCAAAGACAAGAGTGATCATCCTCTCCGTCTATTCCACGCCCGAGCACATATGCCATGCCCTGCTCACAGGCATCCACGGTTACATCCTCAAAGAATCAGCAGGGAGCGAACTGATTGAGGCCATTCGTGCAGTATCCGGCCACAAGACCTATTTCAGCAAAAAAATAGACATGGACGAAATCCGAAAGATGCTCCGTGATCAAAAGGACGTCTCCCCCTTGACACGCCTGAGCCAACGGGAAAGGGAAGTCCTCCAGTTTGTGGTCGAAGGCCTGTCCAGTGTCGCCATTGGGACAAAGCTCGGGCTCTCACCCAAGACAGTGGAGACCTACCGCAGCAGATTAATGAACAAACTGGGTCTCTCCGACCTGCCCTCCCTGGTCAAGTTTGCACTTCGACACGGGATCACTCAACTCGAATAGTTGATTTTTCATCTTTTTTATCATTGTCAAGAACTCCCGACAGACAACTTTTCGGTTTAATGTCATAATCATAAAACTATACTCAACAATTACAGAGATACAAGACACCGCCAAACAAACCTCAACAATCAGGGGGTCCAGACTCACACCATGCGCACCGAAGTCAAAGCCACTCTGACCGTTGGGTTGATCGTCGCCTTCCTCTGCTTTTCCTTTCTCTTCCAGGGCATCAGCCAGCACAATCGCTCCATCGACCAGCTGACGAAGGATGCCGGAGACAAGATTGACCAGCACGTGGCCGGGGCCCAGGGTTTCTCTTTTTCCCTTTATGACGAGCGTATCCAGTCTTTCATCGAAATACATCCCCAGATCACTCAGGCCTTTATCGAGCGTGACCGTGATCAGCTCATGCTCCTGAGCGGGCCCATCTTCAATCGACTCAAGAAAGAGAATCCCTATTTCGAGAACATCCAATTTCACCTGCCGGATGGGACCTCATTCCTGCGGGTACATGAGCCTGAGACATTTGGCGACTCCATCGCTGACAAACGACCAATGGTTCAGTCAGTCCATGAAGAACAGCTGCCCATTTCAGGCTGCGAGTTGGGTTTGCATGGCAATTATTACCGGATCATTGTCCCGGTCTTTGCTGACGGGATTTATGCCGGGGCTGTAGAGTTCGGGATCTCCATGGAAATGATCACCGACCACCTCCGCCGCACCATAAATCTCCCCACCGCTTCCTTCATCGATCAGAGATGGCTCATCCAGCAATCGCTGCCGCCCATAGAGCACAGCAACAAACAGATCAGCAACAACAGATTACTGATCAACGCCTCCCCGGACAGCCTCTTTGCCCACATCCCGGACATGGAAAACATGGAGAGCAACTCCCCCATTTTCCACGTACGCGATCTCACCATCAACGACCGCCACTATATCTTACACATTCACACCCTGTTCAGTGATTTCAATGGCATGCCCTACTGCGGGATTATCGCAGCCCAGGATATTACCGACCTGGTTGCCAGCAAACGCCTTTTCCTGCTTCAGACCCTGGTCACCTGTGTCGGGCTACTGCTCCTCACCCTGCTGACGCTGCACTTCACCTTTGGTAAAATGATTCGGGGTATGGCTCAGGAAACCGAAAGGCGCAAGGATGCCGAAAAGACCTCCCACTCCACAACAATGTTCCTGAAAAGTTTGATAGAGAGTATTCCAGACCTCATTTTCTCCAAAGACCAGGACGGGGTCTATCAAGTCTGTAATCGATCCTTCACCACTTTCTTCAATAAAAGCCAGGAGGCGATGCTCGGCCATACAGACCACGAACTTTTTCCCGAAGAACAGGCCAAGAGATTTATTGCAAGTGACCGGGAGGCCATGGAAAAAGGACTATTCCGCAGTCCCCGCCTCTGGCATCAGGGTCCCGACGGATCTCAAATTGCCATGGACACCATCAAAATTCCTTTTCGTAACCATGACGGACAGATACTGGGTATCATCGGGATCAGCCGGAACGTAACCGACAACAAAAAGACCGAAGACGCACTCAAAAATGCGGCAAAGCAATGGGCGACCACCATTGACGCCTCAGACGATGCCATCTTTCTCATCGACCTCAATCAACGCCTCCTCAGGGCCAACAAGGCATTTTACGCCATGACCGGAACCGCCCCCGAGACCACCCTTAACACATTGATCCAGGACATCACCCATCCTGAAGGTGAGAAAACTGCCTGCGCCCTCTGCCGGGCCCATGAGTCAAAGCAGGACACGACCCTGATTATGGAGGCCGACACCACCGGGAATCCCATGGGCCGGCCAATACAGGCCACCATCAAAGTCGTTCGTGATCTTGACGATCAACCGGTATCAATCTTTACCAGCCTGCACGACCTCACCTATCAGCGTCAAATCGAAGATCAGATCCGGTCCAGCAGGGACGAATGGGAAAGAACGTTTCACGCCATCACCGACCTTATCACCATCCAGGACAGTGAAATGCGAATCCTCAAGGCCAACCAGGCCGCCCGTGACCTCCTGGAAAAAGACGGCAAGAGTCTGATCGGTCAGACCTGTTACCAGGCCTTTCGTGGTCAGGATCTGCCCTGCCCCGACTGCCCCGGCCTGACCTCCCTGACAGAGGGCAAGACCTGTTCCGAGATCATCGAACACAAAACACTGAACAAACTATTTCATGTAACAATTTCACCGATCTTCGATCCTTCCGGAAAAATTCTCCATCTGGCCCATGTGGCTCGGGATATCACCGATCAGAAAAAGATGGAACAGGAACTATTCCAGGCACATAAGATGGACGCCATCGGCATCTTGTCTGGTGGTATCGCCCATGATTTCAACAACATTCTCACGGCAATCATCGGTTTTGCCGAAATAGCCAGGTTCAACACCCCACCTGAGGACCCAATGTATGAGCACCTGGAGCAAATCCTCCAAGGGGGCAGGCGGGCCGCCGACCTGGTCAAACAGATTCTGACCTTCAGCCGCAAGGATGATGAACTCAAGCCGACCCCCCTGAGCCCGCATCTGATCATCAAGGAGGCCTTGAAGATGCTCAATGCCTCGCTCCCGAAAACCGTCTCTATCCATCAGGAAATCGACCAGGATTGCGGCATGATCATGGCCGATTCCACCCGAATCCACCAACTCATCATTAATCTCTGCACCAACGCCTTCCACGCCATGGAAAATGAGCAGGGGACCATAACCATCAAACTGCAACGGAAAGAGGTCACGGCCGAAGAACTGGCAGGAGAAAAAGAATGCACACCTGGGCCCTATATTGTTCTGACAATCAGTGACACCGGCTGCGGCATGGACGAAAAGACCAGGGCGCTGATTTTCGACCCTTACTACACCACCAAGGAAATGGGCAGAGGCACCGGTCTTGGCCTGTCAGTGACCCTCGGTATCATCAAACAGTACCATGGACTGATCCGCGTGGAGAGTGCGCCCGGAGCGGGCTCAACCTTCACCGTCTATCTGCCGGCCCTGGTCGACCCCATGCTTGATGACAAAAGTACAAATATACTGGCGGCAACAAACATGGCCACGGGCAGTGAACAGGTCATGCTCATCGACGACGAACGATCCATCCTGGCCATGCAGCAAACCGTACTCAATTATCTTGGCTACAAGGTCACCTGCTTCAACGACAGTGAAGAGGCCATGGAATTTTTCACCACACATCCGGATCAGTTTGATCTGATCGTCACAGACCAGACCATGCCCAAAATAACCGGCATAGAAGTAATCCACCAGGTACTCAAGCTCCGACCCCACATGCCAATCATCATCAGCACCGGCTACAGCTCCATTCTTCACAAAGAGGAGGCGCTGTCCATCGGTGCCAGAATATTCCTGCGCAAACCTGTTAAAATCGAAGTTCTGGCCGCCGCAGTCCGTGAAGCGCTGGATGGATGATCCAGCTCCTCGTCAACACGGAGTGTTTTATGGCACTGGCAATCTGACAGATTACGCCTCATGGACGGATCAGATCCGCCTCAGTGAAGGCTCGCGGCAGATCTGAAATATCCCCTGCCCTCTCTGGCGTTCACCTGAACTCGCCGGACTCTTATCCTGCTTGACGCAGGCCCATCTTCCCTGTAAATTCGCTATCAGTTGACACAACCAGACAGACAGGAAAAGAACAATCGTCTCCAACTGAACCAATCAGAAAATCATGACACTCGACCCCTTTCCCAAACCCTTTTGCTCACAACAACGGCCTGAAATCAACTACCCGTGCACCTGGCTTTACAAGGTCATCGGACAGGACGCAGATGCCATACACCGTGCAGTGGCTGCGGTCTGCCCGCGTAAACCACTGAGCATTACCCTTTCTCACACAAGTTCCGGGGGCAAATACTGCAGCCTCAATGTTGAACTGGAAGTCAAAAATGATGAGGAGCGACTGGGCTTCTATGAAAACCTGAAAAACCACAACGCAGTCAGGACCGTACTCTAATGACGAATCAGGAAAACAACACAGCTCAAGAATCCCGACTGATCCCGGTTCTGCGCGAAGGCGTGGCCGTGATTCAAATGATTGTCTACAAAGAACTGCGCAATCACCTTGGTGCCAAGCATCCGGACCGGGGCCCGGGCTTTCTGGGCCTGCTCAGCGGAGCACTCACAAATGCCCTGTTCGGCTCAAACAACCCGGAACCAAGATTCCAGGATTTTTTCAAGACCAATCGAGGACTGATCGAACAGGAGTTACTGGGCCTGGCCCAGGAACTTCCCCATTTGCAAGACCCCTTGAGCGACGCCCTGCGTATCCTGACCCTGTGTGACCAGCAGGAAGAGCTGGCCCCCTCTGATCTTCTTGTGCAGGCCGATGCCCTAGGTCTCCTCAATCACGATCGGGAACTCCCGCTGCCCTCCGTCTTCATGGAAACTGTGCGCCAGCTCGGCAGCAGCCACAACCTGATCATTCCACCCACATCAATCACCACAGAGGATGATCAACTCGTGACTCAGTAAATCAGTAAGAAATCCGCCCGGAGATAGAACAATGTGTTTTGGGATATGAGGCCCTACAGGACTTCTCAGAAAGCACATCTCACCCGCACCAGCCCACGTACCGAATTACACAGATAAACCGCTTCGGCTCCTGCAAGATCAGCCACAGTCAGAACACGCTCCCGCAGCTCAACCTCCTTGCCGCGCAACAATTCTGCGCGCAATACACCAGGCAAGAGTCCTGTCTCAAGCGGCGGAGTCAACCAGCAGCCATCCTGCAAAACGATGACATTCGTAATCGTCCCCTCACAGACCTCCCCGCGCTCATTGAGCAGAATTGAATCAAGACACCCCTCTTCCTGAGCCCGGGCATATTCCCGATCATACATGCTGCGATGGGTGGTCTTGTGGTATGGCCAGACCATACGGGAATCAATCTGTTCTTCCGCCAGTCTGATTTTCGGCAGTTCACCAACCGTATCAGACAAAGAAACCGGCAAAGAGCGTGATTCCGGTCTCTCACAGTTCATGGAAGTAACCCTGACCTCCCCATCCTTGGCCAGCAACAAACGAACCCGCATGGCCTGATTATCAAACTCTTTTGCCGTCTCAGTCAGCGCAGCCGTAATGGTTCCTCTCTCTCCGGCAAAAAGAAAATACTCAGCGGATTTCATCAATCGGTCCAGATGACTCTCAAGCAACCAATAACCAGCCCCAGGCTCCCAAAGCAGTGTCTCAATGATCTGAAAATCACACCCTTCATTGGTCAGGAAACGAGCCTTGAGCAGGCATTCCCGCCACTCCTGTTCAGGAGCTGACTCAATGACGATACCGGAACCAATCCCCATCTCACCCCGATCACCATCAATCACCACCGTCCTGATTGGTACATTAAAAACTGCATCTCCATCTGGAGCCAGATATCCGATGGCCCCGGTATAGACGCCACGATTTTCCTGCTCCAGTTCATGGATAATCTCCATTGTTCGAACCTTGGGAGCTCCGGTTATGGAGCCACAGGGAAACAGTGCCCGAAACAAATTCCCCGTATCCAGAGAAGCCATGGCCTGAGCATCAGACCGGGCCTCGATGGTTGAAGTCATCTGCCAGAGCGTTTCGTAACGCTCCACATCAAAAAGTGATTGTGTCTGTACAGATCCACCTCCCAGACTATGCATCAGGCGGCCGAGATCATTGCGCAGCAGATCAACAATCATCACATTTTCGCTCCGATTTTTGGTGTCATGACAGAGCATATGAGCCAAGGCGGCATCTTCATCCACAAAACGACCCCGACGCATGGTTCCTTTCATGGGTCGGACCGTCACTCGCCCCCCCTTTTTCTGAAAAAAGAGCTCGGGGGAAAATGAGAGCAGACTTTGTCCATGACTGCGGAGAAAGGCACCATAAGCGACCGATTGATTACGACGCAGTCGTCGATACAGCGCAGCCGGAGAACCGGCAAAATCGAAAAGAAGCTTGAGTGTATAGTTGACTTGATAGGTATCACCAGCCTTCAGATAATTGCGGATAGCATGAAGGGCATCAAGATAGGCGTTCCGGGACTGATTTGGCCGAATGCGGCTCACCTTGCAGACTTCCTGCCCAAGGTCTGGAGAGGCGGAGACAGAACTCAAGGAAGGGCAGGTCGAAGATTTATCAAAGACATGGGGCGCCTGATAAATTCCAAATTCTGCCAAAGGCTGTGTGGGGTCTCCCGTTCCGGCAAGAAAAGGACGAAAGCGCTCTTCAAGCAGATAAGCAAACTCGTAGGCCACCCAACCGGCAGCGTACAATCCCTGAGCCAGCACCTCATCAATCTGAGACAGGAACAGATTCGGGTCTGTTTCCCGGTAACAGGAAAGACGCCCCACAGGCTCACTGAATAATAATGATCGCGCCCCGGGCTCGTCACGCGAGCTATCGAGAAAAACCGCATCCTCTTGCTGTTCGAGAAAATCAAGGAGCTCATCAAGCTCTGAACCAGAAAAAATTGCCATCAACAGTCAAATCAAGTAAAAAAAAGATAAAGAAACCGATAAAAGAACACCGGCGTGGAATATTGGCCCGATTCTACCCATTCATTACTTGCATGGCCATGAAAAATAATCTATATTCATAAAATTTCCTCGTGTAACACATCAGTAATTTTGATCATGGACGATTTGCCGTATTCAAATGAGCCTCGAATATCCACGATCTCAATGAAACATAACCGTAAGCCTCATCACATTCTGCGCAGAAAAAGGAGACTTGTATGTTAATCAAAGACTGGATGGCCACCACAATCCTCACGGTGGATGCCAATACGTCGGTCATGCGGGCCACCCGAACCATGAAGGAAAATAATATCCGTCGCCTGCCTGTGCTCTCACATGGCAAACTCGCCGGAATTATCACTGATCGGGACCTGAAAGACGCCTCGCCCTCGAGTAAGACAGAGATCGACCTGCACGAAATGTACTATCTCCTCTCTGAAATGAAGGTCAAAGACGTCATGACCGCTGACCCCGTTAATCTCCGCGATGACGACACCCTTGAAAAAGCGGCCATGGTCATGCTCAACCTCAAGATCTCCGGCCTGATGATCGTTGACAAGGACGAAAACCTGGTGGGCCTGCTCTCCGAGTCCGATGTCCTGCGCGGCTTCATCCATGCAACCGGCATTCAGGATGGTGCGTACCAGTATGTCATCGATATGAGTGATGCAGGAGGCGCTGTCTCCAGGCTGATCGACCTGTTACGTCAGGAAGATGCCAGGGTCCTTTCCATCCTGACCTCATTCGAAGACGCAGCAGCCGGCCGCAAACGGGTTTCGGTACGAGTCGTACCCAGCAACAACAATATCGAACAGATCAATTCCACACTGGCCGAGATGAGCAGCGAATACGACATCATCAGCCAGGGCCTGGATGATCTGAGCAGTCTTCCCAAAAAAAAATAAAACATTCTGTGTCGGGTCAGCAAGGGAGTTTTCCCCCAGTGACCTTAATCAAATAGAATATCTACACCACAATCCATAACCTGCAAGGAGAACAACCAGTATGTCTCGAAAAATGGTCACCATCGACGGCAACCAGGCATGTACCCACGTTGCCTACGCCACAAGCGAAGTCATCACCATCTATCCCATCACCCCCTCTTCATCCATGGCGGCCGAGGCCGACACCAAGTGCTCCAGCGGCGAGAAGAACATCTGGGGCTCACAGCCCATCGTAACCCAGATGCAGTCTGAAGGCGGCGTTGCCGGCGCCATTCATGGATCATTATCCACAGGCTCCTTGTGCACCACCTTCACCGCCTCCCAGGGTCTGCTCTTGATGCTGCCCAATATGTACAAGATCGCCGGTGAATTGACCCCCACCGTTTTCCATGTCAGCGCCCGTGCCATCGCCTGCCAGGGTCTGTCCATCTTCGGTGACCACGCCGACATCTACGCCGCCCGTCAAACCGGCTGGGGTATGCTTGCCTCTCAGAACGTCCAGGAAGCCATGGATATGGCCCTCATCACCACTCAGGTCTCCCTGGCCTCTCGCATTCCCTTCATTCACTTCTTCGACGGCTTCCGCACCTCGCACGAGATTCAGAAGGTTGAAGAACTGACCCGCGAAGATATGCAGGCTGTTATTGACGAGAATCTGGTCATCGCCCACCGCGAACGCGCCATGACCCCGGATCGCCCCACCATGCGTGGTACTGCCCAGAACCCGGATGTCTATTTCACTGGCCGTGAGACCGTCAACAAGTTTTACAACGCGGCTCCTGGAATCGTCCAGGCGACCATGGACAAATTCGCTGCCGTCACTGGCCGCCAGTACAACCTCTTCGATTACTACGGCGCCCCTGATGCTGAAGACGTCATTGTCATGATGGCCTCCGGCTGCGAAGTTGTTTCTGCCACCATCGACTACCTTGTGGCCCAGGGCCGTAAGGTTGGTCTGGTGATTGTCCGACTGTTCCGTCCCTTTGACTCCCGCGCCATGGTCAACGCCCTGCCAACATCTGTTGAACGCATCACCGTCCTTGACCGCACCAAAGAGCCAGGCGCATCAGGCGATCCCCTGTACCTCGATATCCGTGCCGCAGTAGGTGAGGCTGCCGAAAATAACGTTGCCGCCTACCAGCCCAGTATTCTTGCCGGTCGATACGGCCTTGGCTCTGCCGAGTTCACTCCGGCCATGGTTATTGCAGTCTATGACAATATGTCCGCCATGGCTCCAAAAAATCACTTCTGCGTCGGCCCTGACGACGATGTCACCTACAGCAGCCTCAAGTACGACAAAAATCTCAACATCGAGGGTGAAGACGTCTACCGTGCCATGTTCTACGGATTGGGTTCTGACGGTACAGTAGGTGCCAACAAAAACACCATCAAGATCATCGGTACCGAGACCGACAACTCAGCCCAGGGTTATTTTGTCTACGACTCCAAGAAGTCTGGTTCCATCACCACCAGCCATCTTCGCTTCGGCAAGAATCAGGTTGTGGCTCCCTACCTGATCAACAAGGCCAATTTCATCGCCTGTCATAATTTCACCTTCCTCGACCAGTACGACATGCTGTCCAATCTGGATGAGGGCGGCACCTTCCTGCTCACCACCTCTTTCGACAACAAGCAGATCTGGAAGGAATTGCCAGCTTCCGTGCAGAAGGCTTTGATCGAGAAGAACGCCAAGTTCTACATCATTGACGCCATCTCACTCGGTTTGGCTCTCGGACTCGGTGCCCGCATCAATATGATCATGCAGACCGCTTTCTTCATGATCTCCGGTATCCTCACCGAACAAGAGGCCATTGACTCAATTAAGGGTGCCATCAAAAAGACCTATGGCAAGAAAGGGGACAAAGTTGTCCAGATGAACTATGACGCGGTGGACACTGCGATCAAGAACATCGTTGAAGTCAAACTTGGACGCTCGACCACCGGTCATGAGCTGCCCCCCACGGTTCCAGCGCACGCCCCGGACTTTGTCAAGAATGTCACCGCCAAGATGATCCAGGGCAAGGGCGATCAGATCAAAGTCTCCGAGATGCCTTGCGACGGAACCTGGCCCACCGCTACCACCCAGTACGAGAAGCGTAATATCGGCGTCCATGTACCCGAGTGGATCCCTGAGAACTGCATCCAGTGTGGTCAATGCTCTCTGGTCTGCCCGCACGGTGCCATCCGCACCAAGCTGGTTCCGGCTCTGAAAAAAGCACCCAAGTCCTTCAAGTCCATGGATGCCGTTGGAAAGGCCTTCAAGGGTTCCAAGTTCACCGTCCAGGTCTTCACCGAAGACTGCTGTTCCTGTACACAGTGCGTCACTGTCTGCCCGGCCAAGAAAAAGGCCCTGCAGATGCTGCCAAACTCCGAGCAGATCCGCAAGACCGAGGCCAAAAATATCGAATACTTCCTCTCTCTGCCCGAGATCGATCCGGCCACCATCAACACGGCAACCATCAAAGGAAGTCAGTTGCTGCGCCCCCTGTTTGAGTTTTCCGGTGCATGTGCGGGTTGTGGTGAGACACCCTATATCAACCTTCCCAGCCAGCTCTTTGGTGACCGCATGTTTATCGCCAATGCCACAGGCTGCTCGTCCATCTACGGTGGTAACCTGCCCACGACTCCCTATGCCAAGCGCGAAGACGGACGTGGACCCACCTGGGCCAACTCTCTGTTCGAGGACAATGCCGAATTTGGTCTGGGTATGCGTTTCTCTGTCAACAAGCTGGCCAGCCTGGCCACCGAGTTGGTTGAAGAGGCTCAAGCCAACAAACTGATCACTGCAAAAGTCGCTGATGACCTGCTGAATGCCTCGCAGTCCACTCAGTCCGAGATCGAAGCACAGCGAGATCGTGTTGCCAAGCTGAAAGAGAAACTCAGCGGTTCCACCGATGCCTTCTCCAAACGCCTGCTGGCAGTTGCCGACTATCTCGTGAAAAAATCCGTCTGGATGATCGGTGGTGACGGCTGGGCCTATGATATCGGTTACGGTGGTCTTGATCATGTTCTGGCCTCAGGTGAGAACGTCAATGTCATGATCCTTGATACCGAGGTGTACTCCAACACCGGTGGTCAGATGTCCAAGTCTACCCCGCGTGCCGCAACAGCTCAGTTTGCTGCCAGCGGTAAGAAGATGCCCAAGAAAGACATCGGTATGATCTTCTCCACCTATGGCAACGTGTATGTGGCCAAGGTCAGCCTGGGTGCCAATCCGGCTCAGGTTGTCAAAGCCATGGCCGAGGCCGAGGCCTATGACGGACCTTCACTGATCATCGCGTACTCACACTGTATCAACCACGGTATCAACATGACCAAAGGACTTGAGCAGCAGCAGAAAGCCGTTGCCTGTGGACACTGGCCTCTGTATCGCTACAACCCTGATCTTGAAGCAGCAGGAAAGAATCCTTTGAGCATTGACTCCAAAGAGCCGACCATCAGCTTTGCTGACTACGCTCTTGGCGAAAACCGCTACCGGATGCTCAAGATGACTAACCCTGAGCATGCCGATGAGTTGATGGAGGCCTCGCAAAAGGATGTAACCAAATCCTGGGACTTCCTTGTTGCCCGTGCCGCATCCCTTGAGCCCAAAGAATAAGCTCTTTCGTCCATCTGAACCCTCTAGCTAACTGATCCCCCATTGATCAGTTAGCCAGAGGCCGCAGTCTTTAAACAAAAAAGGGGTACCGGTTATATAACCGGTACCCCTTTTTTGTTTAATTCTTACAGCTTATAGCCATTACTGCAGACCTGTGGCACTGCAGTAATGGGTTATTTGAGACTCTTATTTAATCTGATTTTTCTCCAGATCACGTGCCGCTTTGATGGTTTCATAATCCCTGACTGACTCAAGGACAGACTCATCCTGACGCCCTTTGATCTCCTCCACCTTGGCTTTGATCCTGTCTTCCTTAATGTTCATGACCTGCGCCCCAAACAGGGTGGCTGCCAGATATTTGAAGGAAAAGAGCATCAGCTCCACATCATCCTCACGGATCTTATCGATGAGTTCCTGCTCCATCTCATAGGTGTCAAGAAAGGAGCTCTTAAAGATAAAGGTACGGAAATGCTCAAGGTCTGTTGAGGCCATGAAGAACATACGTTTGGCCTGATCAGAGAGAGAGGCCTGAGGACCATAGGATTTGCGACGCATAACCAGGCGCAGCCACTCCTTGTTCATCTCATCACGGACATCAACACCCTGATCTGCACGCCACTCACGCACCGTCCATTCCTTGTCCTCCTCAAAGCCTTTACAGTGATCTTCCTTTACAATAAAGAAGAACTTCTCCTCTGCACTTTGTTCCTCATTCTTGCTGCTCTCAGAACCACCTTCGTGAAAGTCAGCCATACCAACAGGATAATAACGGCAGGCCGAGGGACGATCGGTATAGACCGTACACCCTTCCGGGGTGACAAAGGGGCATCGCTGATCCTCTTCACCCAGTTTAAGAGCTACGCCAGGCATATCGGTCTTCTCAAGATAGACCGGAACGGTATACTGCTGTATAAACTCATGGGCCGGCATATCCAGCCGCCTTGTGAGCATCAGAATATCGTAGGGAGTCAAAATAATTTTAATTCCTCCACAGCAGGCGGTGAAACAGCTCACACCCGGATGACAGCGAAACTTGATTTTACTGTCCAGGGTCAACTTTTTGGGCATAATATTGGAGGGGTTGATCGCCTTACTAAAGAGAACCTTCTCCTTACCCGACATGTCTTGCTCACTCATCGATACACCTTCAAAAAAATTAAGGAAAGCCCTGGATCAACGCCCTGAGACACAAGGACTGTTTTTCCATGGCAATCTGGAATAATTCTCGACAGCCGGAAGTCTTCCTGCTTCCTGGTCGAAAATGTCATTTTTCGGCAACACTACCTCTGTGTCCAAAAACCGGAACACAACTCACACGCCACGAGGTAGCCTCATATATTAAACACATACACACTAGCTGTCAAACCTCTTTCAGGGTTTCCTTAAAAGTGATTTTACAGGAAGCATTTTTTCCTGCTGCATCAATTCTCTCACACTTTTCACTCAAGCGTATCTTCTCGCTCTTTCACAGATAAAACTCAAGGCATTCGATCAGGGCATTGAACGACATCTCCTCCCACAACTCTGCAGATCAGGCTTAGACCTTGCTTTCCCGCCGGATAATCCTTATAGTCGCTCAAGTCTTATACAAGGAGCAATAAACTCTCCCATAAATCTTCCACGTCACCTGTGACTCCCGCATTGTATCTGTAAGGAACCCGTATGAAGCTTTTTGTCCGCCCCATAGACCTGACCCGAGTAGAAACTCTGATCTATCACCTGCCCGATGGGCCGTCTCTTACCTTGAACCTTCAGGGAGTCGACGAGATTTTTGAGCTGGAACTCGATCAAGGCCACGTCTGCGACACCTCTGATATCGACGGCGTTATCCACTTTTTTCCTCGGGGAAACGCCTGATACGCTGCCCCACACCTCCCAATCCCCAATTCTGCCGACATGACCCATCCGCTCCACACCATTGACCTCAGCATTGATCATCATGTCCACACCAGCTACTGCGGGCATGCAATTGGAAAAATGGAAGATTATGTACTGGCTGGTATCAACAAGGGCCTGGCGAAGATTATTTTCCTGGAACACATGGAAGCCGGGATCGACTATTTTGAACGCACCTGGCTCACTGATCAGGATTTCGACCATTACTTCAAAGAAGGCAGAAAACTTCAGAGGCACTATCAGGGACAAATTGAAATTGGACTCGGAGTCGAGGTGGGCTACAATCCGGAATACCGAAACGAACTTATCACCCGTCTGAAACAACACAACTGGGACCAGATCGGATTATCCTTTCATTACTTGCCAGTTGCGGATAAGCCCAATGGGCACCGTCACCTGAATCTGGTCAGCCGCAAACCCGCCAATATCAAAGCCATGCAGGCCGCTGATCCCGACCAGACTCTCAGTCACTACTTTGCTGTACTGAAAGAAGCGGTCCAGACTCTCAACGTCGACCACATCTGCCACCTGGATGCGGCCCTGCGTTTTGTCCCGGGCCTGCACTTGACAGACAAGCACCACCAACAGATAACTTCCCTGCTCGACCTGATGGCTGACCACAACGTCGCTCTTGAGATCAACACCTCAGGCTTTGTTATCCGCGACAGACCCTATCCGGACTGCACGATCATTAATCAGGCCGCAACCCGCAACATCCCCTTACTCGCCTCATCTGACGCTCATCGCCCGGAAGACGTGGGGCGCCTTTTCAACCGTCTCCCTGATTATCTCGAATCCTGCCGCAGCACCTCATAACACCTCACGTCTCATCAAGTTGCCAAGGAGCTTCGTGGGTCAACAAGACAGGACTGACCGCGACAGGCTGCGCTCTGTACAGAGATCGTCACGCAGTTGGCTGATCAACAGACACGATGGGATAGCTCAGGATTTACACGGCGCGGCACTCAGCCTTCCCCAAACACACAAAAAACCAGGATGGAGATATGGACAATCATCCCCACCCTGGTTTTTTGTGTACTTTTTCCCTCGCAGGGATTGGATCAATCGTTTTGCGGATACCAGTCAACACCCATGCGCCGGACCACATTAAATCCGCCGGAGAGCACCAGCGTATTGGTCACACCAACACTGTTGAGAAAACTCTGTACTTCAAAAGAGCGGGTTCCGGCATCACAAAGGATAACCATTGTTTTGTCCACAGGAAGTTCCCGGTAACGCTGGCGCACTTCGTTATAGGGTATTGCACACCAGAGATCGGCACCATACTTAGTCACAAACGGAGTTGCCTCAGCTGGGTGTCTGATATCCAAGGCAACCCAGTCCGGCTGGCTGGAGAAATTATCCATCCAGTCAAGAAAAGACTGCACAGAAGTCTTGCGCAGACGTCCATCACAGAGATTATCAGCCACATAGGCCACGGCATTGATGGCGTCAATGGCTGCTGAAAACGGCGGGGCATAGGCCATTTCCAGGGTACCGAAGTCATCGATTGTGGCACCCATGGCAAGATATGCGGCAGCGGCATCAATCCGGGCTGAAATACCATCCCCCATGGGACCAAAACCCTGCAACCCCAGGACCTTTCTGGTCCGGCGATCAAAGACCATCTGATAACAGACTATGGCCTCTGTTGGAAAAAAATGAGCCCGATCCGAAGGCGCGGTCAGGGCAACATCAGCGTCATACCCCTCAGCCAGGGCGACATCAAGGCTGAGGCCCGTTGCCCCCACACAGACATCAAAGGCCTTCATGATAAAACTGCCCAGCGCCCCTTTGAACGTCGAAGGAATACCGGCCATATTATCACCGACCACACGTCCCTCCTTGTTGGCCAGTGAGCCCAGGGGGGCATAGAATTTCTTACCGGATATCAGGTGCATGACCTCAACACAATCTCCGGCGGCATAAATGGCCGGATCAGAAGTCTGCATACGCTCATTCACCACAATAGCCCCCATGGGTGAGATCTGCAGACCTGCGGCCCCTGCCAGTTCTGAGCGTGGCCTGACACCTGCGGCCATGATCACCAGATCGCAATCAATGGTGCGCTGAGCCGTTCGCACACCCGTGACCTGACCGTCCTCACCAAGGATTTCAGCGGCACCCTCGCCCAAGTGGACGGTAACATCTTTGTTACGCATATGGTGAACAACCATGGCAGCCATGGGAGCGTCAACGATTCGAGGTAAAACCTGATCCATGAACTCGAGAACCGTCGTTTCCACCTCCCACAGATCAGCCAGGGCCTCGGCCATCTCAAGACCAATGGCTCCTCCTCCAATCACCACCGCCTTGCCCACCTTTCCCCGCGCGATACGACGCTTGATTTCAATGGCCTTATGCAGGTTGCTGATGGTAAAAACCCCGTCAAGATCATTGCCGGGAATGGGAAGGACAAAAGGCTGGCTGCCTGTGGCCAGCATCAGCTTGTCATACGGAATTTCCCGCTCTTCACCGCTTGCCACCGATTGAACCTTAACCTGCTTATTTTGCCGGTCAATAGCAACGGCTCGGGTTCCACTCAGGACATCAACGCCTTTGGCATTCTTAAAAAAAGCCTCATCACGAACCATATGAAAGCTGGTTGCACGCAGCTCAGACTCGTCGGAAACATCACCGGAAACATAATAAGGAATACCGCACCCACCATATGAAATCAGAGTATCCTGATCAATAATGGTCACCTGGGCATCCTGCATCAATCGTTTAACCCGACAGGCGGCCTTTGGTCCGGCGGCAACTCCTCCGACAATGACAATTCTCTCACTCATATCTTTTCTCCCCGAAACAAATAAAAAATGAAAAAGAAGACCTGCCGCAACCCTTTAAAACAAATCGTTTTCGTACGAGTACTCGACAGAGATATCGGACAAAAGGGCTTTGTTCAGAGAAAGCAGCGGCCTCTCCACGTGATTGGCAAGGTACCCGCAACACAACTCATGCTCATCTGAAGAATTGATTGACCACAAGAGAGCATCAATTCTTTGCAAATGAACAATATCCTGGGATGAATTTCAAGGAGTTTCTCTGGAGCACCGAGGCTGGTCCGGAACCTGCCGAAGCCATAAAATGAATACGAAAAGAACTTTTCCGCTCAACAGGGCATTTGCGGAATCATGCGCAAATCAGATGATCAACCGGGAAGGATTATACTGAACTGGCTGCCCTTTCCTTCCTGACTGTTTACCTCGATGGTGCCATTATGGTGGTCAATAATATTATGGGCAATGGCAAGTCCAAGGCCGGTACCGCGATTCTTGTCAGTATAGAAGGGCTTGAAAATCTGTTCAATCTGCTCTTGGGACATCCCTTTTCCAGTATCACCAATGACAACAACTGCATTCCCGGTATCAGTCTGCACCAGAGTCTGAACATGAAGCACGCCACCATCTTCCATGGCCTGGATACCGTTGATCATAATATTCAACAGCGCCCTGTAAAGCATTTCTTCATCGAGAAAAAGTAAATCAAGATCATCTGACAATTGAAGATCAAGCTGGATATTCTTTTCAGCTATTTGAGGTCCCAGAAAATTCACACCCCGACCCACAATTTTATTGAGATCACCAGGGTGCAGGCTGGCGTCCAAAGGCCGTGCAAAATCCAGAAACTCAAGGACTATATTATTGAGGCGATTGGTCTCATCAACAATAATTCGAGCAAGGTGCTCGTTACCGGGGGCCACCTTCTGAATTCGTTTTTCCAGAATTTCAGCCGTACTCCGAACCACGCCCAGGGGACTCTTGATCTCATGGGAAACCGTGGCCACCATGGTTCCAAGGTGAGCCAGGCGCTCAGCATGATTGAGTTTTTCTTCAAGTCGCACCCTTTCCTGGTGGCGCTCCTCCATGATCGCATCACCGCGCACAACAATGGTTCTGAGCACCAGAAACAAAACCGCCATGACGACACTCGATGCCATAATAATGCGCCCCTGGAGATCGATAATAGCGGCATAGTCCTCAGACAGATCCTGACTGATTTCAATAACTCCCATAATCAACTGGTCAGCTGCACCAGTACTCCCCACCTGCCGAAACGGAGTATATGTTCTGAGCCTGCACTCAACACCATCTCCACCAGGAAGCAAATTCCAGAAGCCACCAGACAGAGTGAGATGCGAATTTGGCTCCCCCTGCAAGGCCTTTTCGTATTCAATCCCACCCTCACCCATGCGACCTATCAGGAGTGGATCTGTTGAGTATGAAATGACATTGACCCTGGAGTCGTAAATCGTCACAGTCTCCGTTTTCAGCCCATGGGTTGCAGTTTTCACTATACGATCAAGGGCTGAGAATTGCTCCTTATTGCTCAGGGCAATTTCACCATAACGGACAACAGTGGGCAGCACAAATCCGCGAAAAACCTGCTGATTAAGATTACCAGCCAAAAGCAGAGAATACGCCTCACTCTGGTGGAGCATGATCCGTCGAGCATGATTGGAAATCACCCAGGAAAGAAACAGGGTGGACAGCAGAATCACCACCAGACTGGTAAAGGAGAAAAACTTGACTATCTTGAAGGGTCGCAGACCTGCCTGGTTTTGTGCAGCTCTTCTCGAAGGTTTTCTCCTTCTGGGTAGCCGACAAAAGTTGGACAACATGACCAGTTTTCTCAAAACCATTCGTTTACTCAGCATTACAGACTCCACAACGCTTACACAAGGCTGTGTCGCAGGGAACGGTTGTCTTTTCAGCAAGTCCTTTCATGTACTCATGCCAGAGATAGTCCTGCTCAATCTCCTGGCCGACTAAAGACCAGGGGAAAACAGCCTCCCGGCCATGGCCGCAAACTGCAAACTGTTCAGGGGTCAGCCCCTGGCGCTTCATGGCCTGTTTCCAGGGGCGTCCACTGTCGGCCATATCAAGCAGGACAGGGCCCATGCGCCGATCAGCTCTGGAGAGCACCGCCTGAAACAAAACCTGTTCCGGTTTATCGTGGTTCATCCGGACATTGGCCTCATGGCGAAGCTCCTTCTGCAGCCATTTGATTCGCCCCTTGAGGAGCCCCAGGGCCTGTTTCATGGGACGGATTTCACCGGGAGCCAACTGCTCACTGACACCAAAGGCATGGAACTGAAACGGTGTCCAGGGCTTGGGAACAAAAGAGTTCAAAGACAGGTTGATTTCAGTCAGGTGACCGCGGCTTCGCCCCAGGGGTAATATTCGTTTTTTAATTGCCCGGATCAGTTCAACAAACTCAGCCAGGTCATCCTCTGTTTCCGTGGGCAGTCCAATCATCACATACAGCTTGAGTCGATTCAGCCCTGCACCCACCAGCCGTTCAGCAGCATCCAGCAGGTCGTCACGATCCAATCCCTTATTAATAACGCGCCGCAGACGTTCCGAGGCTCCATCAGGGGCAATAGCCACGCTCTTGATATCGCTTGCTGCCAGTAACTCCAAGAGAGGACCAGAAATTCGATCTGCCCTTAAAGAGGAGAAGGAGAGTGAACAACCATCTGCGCGGAGATAATCCGCAAGCTCTGCCAGATTTTCCTGGGGCGCCATCTCCATACCCAGCAATCCAACGCGGTTTACTCCGGTAAAACGTTGCTCCACTCCGGCTCGCACTGCCTGAGCATCCCAAAGCCTGGGTGGCCGATAGATGAATCCAGCGGCACAGAATCTGCACCCCCGTGAACAACCGCGGCCAAGTTCCGTCAGGTAGAGATCGCTGAACTCAGCCTCCGGAGTCAAAACCTGACTATGGGCTGCAGTCTGACACTCACTCACACGGTTGACTGCAATCCGTTTCGGCAGCCCCTCACGGGTCACATTAAAACCTTGAAAGGCGCCCGTCTCTCCAGCCCCATACTGGGGTTTATAAAATCGAGGAGCATAACAACCCCGGACTTCACGGGCCAACTGAGCCAGTAACTCCTCGCGCCCGGTACCCGGAAATCCTTCCAGGAGACAATTCATGAAATCGTCTAAAACCGGCTCTGCCTCGCCAACTAGAAAAAGATCAACAAAGGGCGCCAGAGGTTCGGGGTTCATAAAGGTCACAACACCACCGCAAATCACCAGTGGTTGACCAGCCCGAACTTGTTCGTCCCGATCTTCAGCCAAAGGCTGAATGCCACCAAGACGCAGGAGACGCACCAAGTTTAAATAATCATGTTCAAAACTGATGGAGCAGAAAATCAGAGGAAAATCAGAGAGGAGATGTCCAGACTCCAGTGAGCGGAGGGGTTGAGAAGGGTCATCCAGAAAAAATCTTTCACAGACCAGGCCGTCCATGCGACCGAGCAAACCATAGACCAGTTGAAACCCAAGACTGGACATCCCGACCGCATAACTATTGGGATACACCAAAGCCACGGGTAACTGACCAGTCCATTTTTTCAGATAGCTGCCACGCTCAGCGGCCAGAAGCTGCTGCCGATCGACGCCTGTTTTCTTCTGTCTGATAAGAGGCCCCGCGTAGAATTACGGAAACACAGCCATGCCACACGGTGACCGGACAGCGCCCCGGTTCAATTTGCCTTTTTACGAAGGTAGGTGGGGGTTTCCAGATGCTCGTCTTCCCAAATGGAGGTGCTTCTCGGATTACGTCCCGTTCCGGATACCGGCGACACCCCATGGTTCTCAAAATTATCAAAATTTGATTTAATCAAATTTGGTCCCGGTGTACGCGGGTTGGTGGGAGCCGGTGTCAATATTTGCTGCGTTTCACGACTGGGACTGGGTTTCTGGCGCTGAGCCACCAGATCATCAACCTGGGCAATGGTCTCCTTCTTCTTAACAACATCACCAACACCGGTGGCGATAACTGTTACATGCAGGGTATCACCCAAGTTATCGTCATAGAGGGCGCCAATCACTACTTTGGCATCGTCATCAACCTTCTCATGGATCAGGGCCGAAACCTCCATGAACTCAGCCATGGTAAAAGTCTCTTCGCTGGCCGAGATATTAATCAGCAGACCCCGAGCGCCATCGATACCTACATCTTCCAACAGTTGGTTATCAATGGCCCGACGGGCGGCCTCAGTCGCCCGATTTTCTCCGGCAGCTGATCCGGACCCCATCACTGCAGGGCCCACCTCACGCATCACTGTACGCAGATCAGCAAAATCGGCATTGATCATTCCCGGAACATTGATCAGATCCGTGATCCCCTTAACCGCCTGAAGCAACACATGATCAGCCATGGTCAGCATGTCAGACAATTTACTGTTTTTCTGCATCAGACTGAGAAGGCGGTCATTGGGTACCGTGATGATGGTATCGGCATACTTCCGCAGCTCTTCCCAGCCATGTTCAGCATTGCGCATGCGGAACTTACCTTCGAAATGAAAAGGCTTCGTGACCACGGCCACGGTCAGCGCACCCATTTCTTTACTCAACTTGGCAACTATTGGTGCAGCACCAGTCCCTGTGCCTCCACCAAGTCCCGCGGCAATAAAGACCATGTCACTACCGGCAAGACTTTCCTTGATTTCCTCAAGGGATTCCCGAGCTGCCAGCTCACCGGTTTCGGGATCAGCTCCGGCACCAAGCCCCCGGGTCACTGCAGGACCGATCTGGAGGCAAATATCCGCCCGTGATTGATTCAGAGCCTGCTTGTCTGTATTGGCCACAACAAACTCTACACCCTGGAGTTTATTGTGAACCATGGTGTTAATGGCATTACCACCACCACCACCAACTCCAAAAACTTTGACTACAGCCACACTCTCTGATTCCACCATTCGAAACGGCATATTGCTACTCCTCACAAAATCTATTCTGTATCAATATCAGCCACAGTTTCAAAATATCTTTTTGACTGGCTATAAATTCCAACAATTATATAACGAGTGCCTGTCCAAAAATGAGCAATTTCGGTTAAAATCAAAGCATGCATCAAAAATAAGCGCAGACATTTGTTCGGTCTTCCGAGCATTATTTTTTGAGCATAACGTCGATATGGGGCAAAAAGGCCATCGATGAAGGGACATTAACTATTCAGTAGTTTCCCAGATGTGCGAAAGAGGACTGCAAAGACCCTGATCAGTCCATGAAAGGCCGATGAGAGCGATACGAACCTGCATGGCTGCAAAGCAGTTGAGATGCTACTGGATAGTTATCAGAAATTATAGCATTTACTGACAGTGACACAAACAAAAAATGGTAGAATCACATAATTTTTTTTATCCATCCCTTGACCTTGCCAACCACCCCCTGCCCCCCCTGATTCTGTTCAGTCTGATGCCGTTTGCCGTGGAGCACTAAACCAACGGCTGTTGTACAGCGAGGCGAATGGACTTCTTCCACCTTTCCCTGAACACTTACCGGATAACCAATCCGCACGGGCATATCAAAAACCTGTTCTGCCAGCTCAACCAGATTACTGAGCAAAGCCGTACCGCCGGTTATGACGATACCACCGTTAATCTTGCTTTTCTGGCCGGAAGCAATCAACTCCTGATTAACCATCTCCAGAATTTCAGCAATTCGCGCCTGGAGAATATCAACCAGAACCTTCTGCGTAACCTTACGCGGCTCACGATCACCAACTGTGGGCACATCAACCACATGATTCGGCTTAATCGTCGAGGAAAGGGCTGAACCATAATCTTCCTTCAACCGTTCTGCCTCCTGCAGAGGGGTCCGCAGGCCCACTGAGAGATCATTGGTCAAATTATGCCCCCCAAGGGCCAGTTCGTAGGTGTGGCGTATGGTTCCATCACAAAAAACTGCCACATCAGTTGTACCACCACCGATATCAATCAGGGCCACACCCAGTTCCATCTCATCGGCACTGAGCGCTGCATATGCAGAGGCCATGGACTCGAGAACCAGATCAACCACCTCCAAGTTGGCCTTCTGGCAACAACTGGACAAGTTGTGTACCGCACCAATATCAGCAGTCACGATATGAACATTCGTCACCAGACGAACACCTGTCATACCCAAAGGATTCTGGATCCCGGTGTGATCATCGACCATGTACTCCTGAGGCATGACATGGATAATTTGCTGGTTAGCAGAAATTTTAACCGTCTTGGCCGCATTCACCACATCGCGCACATCATTTTCGCGAATCTCACGGTTATTAATGGCGAGGATACCAGGACTATTGAACCCCTTGATATGATTTCCGGCAATTCCCACATACACAGAACGGATATCACACCCGGCCGCTTCCCCGGCAAGACGCACAGCCTCCTTGATACTACGCACAGTGGATTCAATGTTGACGACAATCCCCTTTTTCAGACCCACGGACGGGGTCGTCCCCACACCGATAATCTCGACATCATCATCAAAGACCTCAGCCACCACGCAACAAATCTTAGTGGTACCAATATCCAGGCCAACCACCAATTCTCCCGGCTCTCGATCCGGAGCAACAGAATCAACCTTTATCGACCCTTCATCCTCATGCAATTCTTCCATGCCGCTCAATTTACTGCGCTTTGTGCAACAAGCACTTTATTCTTTTGATAATCCATCTGAATATAGGCCACATCATCGATGCCTATCTTCTCTTTTTTACCATACAAAGCTTTCAAAACCCGCTTCAACCGACTGTACTTGTGTTTGATCTCACCATGTCCAAGATAAATTGGAAAGGGCTTTTCAACCAGATACAGAACCACACCGCCCAGCTCATCCACAGAAATCTCAGACACATTCTGCCAGGGGAGATTGGGATTATTTTTGCGGGCCAGTTTAATAAAAGTCAAGATGTCGGCCAGGTGTGCCCGCCGATTTTCAACGTCCGCCCGATCATAAAAACCTGTGATTACTGGAAAATCAAGATCCTGACCGACTTTCACCGGACTGAAGATCACACCCGAGCGATCAACATAAAAAAATGCATCATCACCTGACTCCTGCAGAGCAATCATGGCCTCAGGCCGATATTCAACAACATCAACCCGCAAGACATCCGGCCATTCCCGCTGCACGGTTGCTCGCTTAATCCAGGGGTGAGTCGTGATTTCCCGCTCCAGGGCCGGCAGATCTATCTTGATCAAGTTCAAATCGTACCCCAAGCCGGTCATTTCCCGAATCAGAGACGGGGTGGTTATGCGACAACCATTAATAACAATATCCCGAACCTGAAACGAGTTGATGCCGGCGACTGCTGAAAGCAGGGGACCGCGGATGAACAAAGCGACCAGAAACAGGCCAGCAAACGTAACAGCCAGACACAGTCCGCGCCTTTGCCAGCGTTCACGCCAGTTCCCCTGCCCGGCATTCACTTTCTCACGAACACGCCCGGCCAGACCTGCCAGAAGCCCCTTGGGCTCCTGCTGCAGCATGTCGCCATACGTCGCATGATACCCAGGTTGCGCCACCTTCTTTTTTCCTGAGAAGGGACGCCACGCCCTGACTGCCTGAAATATGGTTTTAAAAGTAAAATGCACTTTATTTCCCCACCAACCTAGCAAACAGATCAGTTTCCATAATCGCCCAATTGTGCCGGGCAGACCATACATGCCTGTTCAAAAGCCGATAAAATGAACTTCCGGCTCGAGCTCAACCCCAAACTGTTCTTTTACCCGTGCTTGAATGCGAACCATGAGCGTGCGGACATCGCCGGCCGTAGCCCCACCCGTATTAACCAGAAAATTACCATGCTCTTCTGAGACCATGGCCCCACCCTGACGCAGCCCCTTGAGCCCGCACTGATCAATGAGACGACCGGCAGCAGCACCGGGTGGATTTTTAAAAAATGAACCAGCGTTTTTCATGGAGCGGGGCTGTTTACTGATCCGCTGATTACGCAATTCCCGGCAACGCCTTTTAATCACCTGACTTTCATCGCGTTCCAGAGAAAGATCCGCGGCCATAACCACCCGCAACCGCCCTCCAATCTGTTTATCCCGCCAGAGACGATAGTCAAAATCCAATTCAGCACGGGGGATCTCCCGCATGGCCCCATCGGCTTCAAGCAGGGTCAGACTTTTCAGACGCTCTGCCAGGGAAAATCCCCAGGCTCCGACATTCATGACCACCCCGCCGCCGACAGTCCCCGGGATACCTGTCAGGAACTCAACTCCAGTCAATCCCTCGGCACAGCACCAATCAACCAGACGGCTCATGCTGCACCCGGCCCCGACACGAATCAGGACATGATCTCCATCCTCACCCCCCAGGGTCTCAATAGTGCCAAAATTCCTGCCGAAAAGCAAGATGACCCCATCAAAACCCTGATCGGCCACCAGCAGATTACTGCCCCGGCCAATCACCCGCCAGGCAATATTATTACGGGTAACAACAGTTAAGATTTGCTGCAATTCATCAGCATCTTCAATCTCCACCAAGGCCGCCGCTGGTCCGCCAATGTCAAAGGTAGTATTACCACGCAACGGGCAATCCCAATGCAATACACTCTTCCGGGCCAGTTCACTCAGTTCTTGGCGCACGGATAAGTTCATCAGTTCGACTGCTCCCCCGGAGAACGAAGGCGCTCAAGGAGCAACTCACCAGCCTGGACAATATTACCTGCGCCGAGCGTCAGCACCAGATCACCCGCCTCAAGCAAGGGTTCAAGTGCCTCTGGAATATCGAGAACTTGCGAAACAAACAGAGTTTTCCGTTGACCATGTTTTCGGACATCCGCAAGGAGGCGCTCCCCACTGATCCCAGGAACAGGCTCCTCACTGGCCGCATATATTTCGGTCATCAGCAGGACATCGGCCAGATGAAAGGCCGTCTGGAACTCCTGGTACAAGCCCTTTGTCCGGCTGTACCGATGAGGCTGAAACAACACCACCAGCCTGCGCTCAGGCCAGGCCTGCTTCACCGCCTCAAGGGTGGCACGTATCTCGGTGGGGTGATGACCATAATCATCCATCACTACAATATTACCCACCTCTCCTTTGCGCTCCAGCCGCCTCTGTACGCCCTGATATTCAGCCAGGGCACTGGCAATAATGGCGAAAGGAATCTCCAATTCAAGGGCGACACAGACTGCAGCCAGAGAATTATAGACATTATGCCGACCGGGAACGGCAAGCTCTATGGGCCCCAGTTCCTGCCCGTGCTGCTTAAGTTGAAAACGAACCCGTCCCTGCCCTGCCGACAGCTGCTCGGCCTGCACATCGGCCTGGGACGTCAATCCATAGCTGATAATCCGCTTCCTGATGAGCGGCAGAATATCGGCAACATGCGGGTCATCAAGACACAGGACAACCGCTCCGTAAAAGGGAATTTTATCTATAAATTCAAGAAAGACCGACTTGATATGATCAATATCATGATAGTAATCAAGATGTTCCAGATCAATATTGGTCACAACCTCAAGGACCGGCGACAACTTGAGAAAGGAGCCATCACTCTCATCAGCCTCGGCCACCAGAAACTCACCATGGCCCAGCTTGGCATTGCTCCCACCCAGGCTGTCAACCTTACCGCCGACAACCACTGTTGGATCAAGTCCGGCTCGGGTTAATATCCAACTCACCATGGACGTGGTTGAGGTTTTTCCATGGCTGCCGGCTATGGCAATACCAAATTTTTTCAGACGCATGAGTTCTGCAAGCATTTCGGCTCGCTGAATCACAGGAATATTAGCTGCCCGCGCGGCCAGGACCTCAGGGTTTGCCGAATCAATGGCAGATGAGGTCACAACCACATCCGCCCCTGCAACCCACTCACCGTGATGACCAACGTGGATTTGCCCACCCAGGCCGGCCAGATTCTCAGTTATAGCGGTAGAATTAAGATCTGACCCTGAAATCTGATAGCCCAGATTCAGCAAAAGCTCGGCTATTCCACTCATGCCAATACCGCCAACACCCACAAAATGTATATGTTTTGTTTTATTATACATCGATTATTCTTTATTCTCAGTTACCTGCAAAAACACCACTCTGGAGTATACCCCCCCCAGAACAGTCACCTTTTCTTCAGTAGTTCAAGACAGACCCCGACTATCTCATCAGCGGCACCGGGCAGGCCCAGGTTCCTCATGGCCTGTCCCATTTGTTGACGACGGCCGGGATCACCCAGTAAACGTCCCAACTCGACCGCCAATACTTCACCACCCAACTCCTGCTCACGAAACATCAGGGCTCCACCACCATTCACATAATAACGGCCATTCTGCTCCTGATGATTATCTGCGGCATAGGGATAGGGGATAAGCAGAGCTGGAAGCCCAAGGACAGCCAACTCTGCCAGAGATGTTGCCCCGGCCCGTGACACGACAAAATCAGCCTGACGATAAATATGAGCCATATCATCAAAAAAGCCTCGAACATCGGCTGAAACTCCAAGCTGCCCATAAGCCCTGCGAATTTCCGCCTCATCACCGGGGCCAGTCTGATGAATGAGATGTAGACCAGCTCGCTGTTCCGGTGACAAATACCCCAGGGCCTCCACAACAAGTTCATTGACACGATGTGCGCCAAGACTGCCGCCCAACACAAGTAGAGTCATCACCTGCCCGCCTGCAGGCTTTGACATGGTGGCCAGATCCAGAATATCCTCCCGGACAGGATTACCGGTCAATCGCGCCTTATCCTCCGGGAAATAAGCAGTACTGGCCGGCAACGACACACAGACTCTGTCCGCCAGTCGTCCCAGTTTACGATTGGCAAGCCCGGGCACCGAATTTTGTTCATGAATCAGCGTCGGACGACCCAAAACCCGAGCTGCAACGATCACAGGTCCCGTCACATAACCACCAACCCCAATCACTAACTGTGGCCGAAAACGGACAATATGCCACACAGACTCAAGCAAGGCCCAGGGGAGAAGCAACAAGGCCTTGAGCCGGGCACCGATCCCTTTGCCCATAAGCCCCTGACAATGAATGGTTCGGGACGCAAATCCCGCATGGGCCAGACTGCCACGATCAATACGGCGCCCTGTTCCAAGAAACAGGACCTGGGTGCCCGGAAAACGACGCTGTAGGGCTTGAGCTGTGGCGATGGCCGGAAACAGATGACCTCCTGTCCCTCCACCTGTCAGCATAAGCCGTATTCCCTGCTGTGCCCCGTTCATCATTTCGCTCCTGCTGCAACAGCCAATACAGATTCTGTCCGGTAGCCGGCCACCTCTTTCACCGCATCCTGAAAAGCTCGACCACGATGAGCATAGCTGTCGTACATATCAAAACTGGCACAGGCCGGTGAAAGCAGAACTGTATCACCGGCCTGTGCCAGTTCTGCGGCAAACTTGACGGCCTGTTGCATGGAATCGGCAAACTTGGTTTCCACCTGACCACCAACAGCTGCAAAAATTTGCCCGGCAGCCTCGCCAATCAGGATGAGTAAACGCACCTTGCCTGACATTGCCGGTTGCAACAAAGTGTAATCATCTCCTTTATCCCGTCCCCCGGCGATGAGAATCACCCCTGAAGAGAAATTATCCAGAGCCGCCAGCACGGCTCCTGTATTGGTGGCCTTGGAATCGTCATAATAGACCACCCCATTCACCTCAGCCACGCGGGCAAGCCGATGGGCACCGGGGGCAAAAGCCGCCAATCCCCGACGAATGTCGGCCGGTTCACACCCGAGGCTTCGAGCAGCCAGAATGGCAGCGGACATATTCAAAAGTCCGGTCTTCCCCGCCAGGCGAGTTCCGGAGAGTTGATAATCCTCCTGATTCTCACCACCAATATGGACCACATCATTCTCTGCAACGTAAGCCATACAATCACTCCCGTGACCGAACAATTGCAGATCAGCTGTCTGTATCTGAGTCAGCAACTGCCGACAACGAGCATCATCAGCGGAAACAATTGCCACATCACCATCCTTCTGATGGGCAAAAATTTGCATCTTGGCCGCCATATAACCTGCCATGTCGCCATGACGATCCAGGTGATCCGGGGTGATATTCAGCAACAGAGCCACTCGCGGACAAAAGCTCCCCGCCGCCTCCAACTGAAAACTGGAGACCTCAAGAACCAGGCAATCCGCCTGCTCTTCATCCACAAGATAATCAAAAAGTGAACGGCCGATATTACCACCAACAAACACTTTCCGGCCCGCGGTTTGCAACAGCGCAGTGATCAGTTCGGTGACTGTGGTCTTCCCGTTGGTGCCGGTAATTGCAACAATGGGCACGGTAATCAGGGGGGTGACCACCGCAAGTTCTCCAAGCACAGGGATTCCACGCCCACGCAGTTCATTCAGAACTGGCAAATGAAAGGGAACGCCCGGACTGACAATCACCAGATCAGCCTGAGCAAGAAACGTCAGATCGTGTCCTGCAAATTCTGTTTCAACTCCATATTCAGTCAGAAAAGCCAACTCATCCGCTGCTACGTCCTGTGGAGCCCTACTGTCCGACACCAACACGCGAGATCCAAGACGGGAAAAGTATCTGACCGCACCACGGCCTGATACTCCCAGGCCAATAACCGCTACAGTCTTCGGCTGTATGTTTTTTAGGTCAACAGTCATCAGCGCAGTTTCAGAGTGGCAATGGCAACAAAGCCAAGGATAATAGAGACAATCCAGAAACGAACCACAACCTTGGTCTCATGCCAGCCTTTCTTCTCAAAATGATGGTGAAATGGAGCCATCAGAAAAAACCGTTTGCCCTTACTGTACTTAAAATAACCGACCTGGATGATCACGGACAGGGCTTCCATGACAAAGACACCGCCAACTATGGCCAGTAAAATCTCCTGTTTGATAATAATCGCCACTGCCCCCAAGGCTCCTCCCAAGGCCAGAGAACCCACATCGCCCATAAAGACCTGGGCCGGGTAGGCATTAAACCAGAGAAATCCAAGGCAGGCGCCAACCAGTGCTCCACAGAATACGGCCAGTTCGCCAGCATCTTTGACATAGGGGATCTGGAGATACTCGGCCAGCACCGCATGTCCAGCCAGATAGGCAAACACCAGGTACACCGAGGCCGAGACAATCACAGGTCCTGTGGCAAGGCCATCAAGGCCATCAGTGAGATTCACGGCATTGGAAGAGCCAACGATAACCAGAATGGCAAACACAACATAAAACCAGCCCAAATCAGGCCGGATATCCTTCAAAAAAGGAATACTGAGGTGACCGTCAAATCCGGGATAGAGCCAGACAAAGAAGCCAACCACTGAAGCACCGGCAACCTGGAGTAAAACCTTGCCTCGCGCGCTCAGCCCATCACTGTTCTTTTTAAGGATTTTTCGAGAATCATCAACCGCCCCGATCATGCCAAAAAAGAGAATGACAAAAGACATGAGCCAGACCAGAGGATTATCCAACCGGGCCCACAACAAGGTACCTGAGAGTACAGCAAAGAGGATAAGCAGTCCGCCCATGGTGGGCACACCCTGCTTGGCCAGATGAGTCTCGGGACCGTCATCCCGAACCACCTGCCCAATCTGATAACGCCGAAGAAGCCGAATCAACACAGGCCCCAGGATGAGCATGATCAGGAATGCGGTGACCGCACCGCCAATGGAACGGATCGTAATATAGCGAAAAACATTAAAGCCGCTGAAACTGGTATGCAGGGGATACAGGAGATGATACAGCATGGGCTAGCCACAGGGTAAAGGGTCACAGGTTATGAGAACGCACAAGGCGATATTTCCAGGGTACTTTGATAACTCAGGTTTTGTTCAATCTTCAGACTCAAAGAGCAGCTGTGCCACCAGGCGCTCAAGTTTCATGCCTCTAGATCCCTTAATCAGGAGCCAGGCACCTTTAGCCAGGATGCCTTGAAATGCAAGATCCTTCAGCCAGACCACAATCTGATCATGGTCAGCGGCAACCAGAATACGATCAGCGGGCATACCGGCGGCCATTGCCCCGGCCGATGTTTCATGGGCAAATTGCCCCACCAGGACCAGATAATCCAAACCCAGCTCAACCGCCTGCCTACCGAGATCCTGATGACTTTCAACGCTTGCCGCACCCATTTCCAGCATATCGCCAAGTACAGCCAGCCGCATCACGGCATCTTCTTCAGCCAAGGTTGCCAGGGCCGCAGCCATGGAAGCAGGATTAGCGTTATAGCAATCATTCATCAAGGTCAAACCGAAACGACCGCGTAAAAGCTGCATGCGTTTGTCGACGGAATCAAAATCTTCCAGTCCAGCGACAATCTCATCAATACAGACCCCAGCCGCACGGGCAATGGCCGCAGCAGCTATCGCATTAGAAACATTATGGATTCCCGGAACAGACAAAGAGACCGGGCGTTTTTCCCCTGAAACCTGCAGAGTAAAATCAAGCCGCCCAGGACCAGCACCACGGACATCAAATGCTGAAATCAGTGGATTATACCGCAATCCTGCCTCAGTTACAGCATAAGAAATCTTTTTTTGCAGGTATTTTTCACCACACATCCGCACTCGTGGATCATCATAATTAACCACCAGAATAGTTTCGGGACCACTGGCGGCAAAAAGCTCTTCTTTTGCCAAGGCAACATTTTCAATACTCCCCAACCCTTCAAGGTGGGCGGCATGGATATTTGTGATGCAGGCTATGTCTGGCGCAGCGATCTCAGCCAGGCGACTGATTTCACCTGGCCGATTCATCCCCATCTCCAGAATCACAGCCCGATGACCGGAATGTACTGGTAACAATGAAAGGGGAAGCCCGATCAGGTTGTTGAAATTCCCTTGAGTTTTCAGAACTGCTGAGGGTGCCCCCTCGCCTGTCCGCAACCAGTGGCGCTCAAAGATCGCCGCAACCATCTCCTTGACACTGGTCTTGCCGCAACTACCGGTGATGCCAACGACGGGCACGCGCCGATCTTGAAAGAGGCGTCTCCGAAAACCTGCCAGATCCCCCAGGGCCTGTTGAGTATCATCGACCAGAACACAGGGACGCCCAACTGGAGGATTCTGATGGTTACGGTTGATCACCAGACACCCCGCGCCCTGTTCCACGACCTGTTCGAGAAAATCATGGCCATCAAAACGATCCCCTACCAGGGCAACAAAAATTGCATGGGGCTGCAGATTCCGGCTGTCCGTGGTCACAGGACCAAGCGGGCGCGAGACTGTCTCACCCACTAAAACACCATTGGTCGCCCGTTGAATGAGCTCCGGTGTCCAGGCCAGAAGGGCATCCCTGACCTGCTCCCTGTCGTCAAAATAACGTCGCCCTGACCGGGTAATCTGCATCTGCTCATGCCCCTTACCGGCAATGAGAACAAGATCTTCAGGCCCAGCCAGACTGACCGCTGTAGCAATGGCACGAGTCCGGTCATGAATGACCTGACACGTTTTGCTTTGCGGGTCAAAGTTCTGTTCCACTGACACGTTCATACCTGCAGACGTAATTCCTACCTTGATTTCCTCCACAATAACCTGCGGGTCTTCTGATCGGGGATTATCGTCTGTAACAATGCTCCAGTCAGCCCATCGCGCGGCCGCCTCACCCATCAAAGGCCTTTTTCCCCGATCGCGATCACCGCCGCAGCCAAAGACAAGCCCGACTCGACGATGAGGAAGGGCTGATAAGGTGGACAGAACCTGCTCCAAGGCATCCGGAGTATGAGCGTAATCCACAAAAACTGCTGGTCGCCTGCACCTTATTAATTCCGGCACCACGACCCGCTCAAGTCGTCCCGGTGCTCCCTGGCACTTTGCAAGCGCCTCAACCATATACTGAACATTGACCTCCAGAACCTCCCCGACAGCCAGAGCAGTTTGAATATTACTGACATTGAAATCACCTGCCAGGGGCGATTTCAGCACCACATTCTCCCAGGGCCCATGCAACTTGACAGTGGTAGCCGTAACACCTGAACTCACAGCAAGAGGAAAGATATCACTTTCACCTCTGCGACCACACTCAAGGACACGACCACAAGCATCAATCACGTCCTGACGCAGAGTTCGTGCGCGCTCCTCCTCCTCTATTGCAGGCTGCGAACTTCGAGTAATCACTCCCCAGCCACCCTTTTTCAGGTGCTTTGTAAACAGCAAACGTTTAGCGGAAAAATAATCTGCGATATCGAGATGATAATCCAGATGATCTCGACTTAAATTCGTAAATGCCACAACGTCAAAAAGCACCCCCCCAAGACGCTGTTGAGCCAGGGCATGTGATGAAACTTCCATAACCACAGTTTCCACCCCGGCATCATGCATTTCAGCCAACAGCTTCTGAAGCATCAAGGGTTCCGGAGTAGTATATGGGGCCGGGGTTTCAATCTCTCTTCCTGACTCATCCCGGTAACGGTAAGAAACAGTACCAATGACTCCCACACGCCGACCAGCCTGCGCAAAAATGGACTCCAGGAGATAACTCACCGTCGTTTTACCATTTGTCCCGGTAATCCCGACCAGACACATCTCACGGGCCGGCTGACCATAATAATTAGCAGCAATCTGCGCGTAGGCCTTACAACTATCGGAGACGGCAATTACACAACAATCAGGCGGTACATCAGCGAGTTCAAACATTCGCTCAGATTCCACAAGGACAGCGGCACAGCCAGCTTCAAAAACATCATCAAGATAGTGGTGACCATCGCTCCGCTCACCTGCCATGGCCACAAACAGCGCACCCGGTGTAACCAGACGGGAATCAGCAGTCACATTGCGGATCATGACCCGGCCAGTTTCGCACGGAACAAGGAGCCGACAAGGGATATCATATAAAAGACGTTCCAGAGATACAGGTCCAGACAGCTCAGCATTCCTCCGCCCGGGACAAGCTGACGACCCTGAATCCGCTGAACTCTGAGTGTTTTTATTATCACAAGTCATTTCACACCCGAGGCTAATTGTCCCGGCCATCTGTCAGATCACGATCAATAACATCGGACCTTGAATCAGGCTCTTCCAAATAATGGTCACGGGCTAAAATCAACCGAACCACTTCACCACCTTTGAGAATGGTGCCAGGCGATGGTTCCTGACCAACGATCCGCCCACTTCCTTCAAGCACCACTTTAATCTGCTTATCCTGCAACAGACGCAATCCTCTACGCAGACTTTTACCACGCAAATCCGGCATGGGCTGCTTTACGATTTCAAGACCTGGAGCAAAGGTAACTGTTGCCTGCTCACCCACACTTTCCAGTTGATAGTTACTCTCCAGCCCCTTCTCCCGTCCCATAACGTCTGCCAGATGCTTTCTGACCTGCTGCAGCACCAGAATTGGTGAAACAATTGAGGACGCACTTTCAACAGGATCAAGCCTGACCTTGGCCGAGGGAGTTACGGGGTCAAGATATGGTTGTTCAACAACCAGCAAAAACAGCAACTCCGGTTCATCAACAGGAAGCAGACCAACCATCATCTTTGTCCGCAAATATTCATTGCCAGTCTCCGTATCACGGTAAGACAGATCATCAAAGCTGACCAGAGACGTCCCCAATGGGGCCATACCTCCCTGACTTGCCAATAACCGTCCCGCCTCTTTGGAGACAAAGGGTGCAACAACCACATCACCTTCCTGCTCAGTAAATACCGGAGAGTAAAAGTACTCCTGAGCGCTCCCCTCATCCAAAACCCTGGCCAGAACATGGGGATAAACTCTCCGCCCGCCATTCAACAAATTACCGAGAGCCTGAAGAACCTGAACGGGTGAGGCAAGAGCGGGAACCATAGCATAATCCGACGGCCCCCGTCCCTGTTTTTGTCCGGAAACAGAATCTGCCACAAGATCCTCATCCTGCGGTAAATCCACCATGACCGACCCACTGAGCCCCAGCTGATCCCAGAAACGCAATTGCCTACCCAACGCGACATGACCAGCAACCAGACTCCAGGGGATGGCAAAACCGTCCCGCAAAGATTCTCGACTCAGGGCTGTCTCATAAAAATAACGACGAAGGGAATCAGGCAGGTTTGTGGAGGACAGAAAAAGATTACTGAAATGTTTTTTTTGATATTGAGAAAAGTGATTCGGATTATACGAGGGTGATTGCACAACCGATACCAATGCCCCGGAATCCGCCTCCATCAACACAGCCGAAATTCGCCCACCATCATTTGCCTCTGCCAGACGGGCAATATATTCCTCAAGGAGGTTTTGAATCTTCAGATCAATGGTCAGCACCAGGTGCTGGCCCCGCCCTGAGCTCTTTCCCCGGTCACCCAGATCAATGAACGGGATATCTCTCTGTTGCACCCGACCCTGACTGAGAAGCCGGTCATAGAACAACTCCACCCCTGCCAGCCCCGTATCATTATCAGCAAAGCCAAGAAGATGCGCGGCCGTTTCCTTCTCCGGATAATAACGAACCTGTTTCTGATGCAGAAAAATACCCGGCAAAGCAAGATCTGCAACTGCATCCTCCTGCGTCTGACTCACATCCTCAGCCAACCAGACCTGATGGTCGTCACGGTTAAAACTCCCCAGCAGGTCTTCTTCTGTCAGATCCAAGACAATTGAGAGTTTCCTGGCTGTCGCACTGCTGTTTTTCAAATCCCGTGGTCGCGCATAGACAGAGACTCTCTCTGAAGTTCTGGCAAGTTCTCTAAAATTACGATCGTAAATGATACCGCGAGATATGACATCATCACTGCTCACGAGTGACCAATCGCCAAACACTTTCCAGTGTTGATCACGGAAAACAAAAATAGCCGCCAAAATGGCGGCTATCAAAACAACAGGGAGACACAGCGGCATACGCCTCAATGTCCCTTTGCTGCTCACTCGCAAACGGGAACGCTTAGACATGAATAGTGATTACAACCGCGCAACCTGATTTTCTGCGGGAACGTGTAAATTCAATTTCTCTCCTGCCATGACTCCAACCTGATTCGGTGAAAAAAGTTGCGCTTTTTGGGCCCGCAACCCGATATTCTGATCCCTGAGCTCATGCCGCGCCGTTTCCATGGCTGTAAAATTATCAGTCAACTGATTTACAGCAAACGAGAGGATTAAATTGGAGGCCAGCCAGATCGGACAAAGAACCAGTAACATTTTACCAACGGGCTGCAACAACCGCTTCGCCCCTGCAAGCTCCAATCCTTTCTGCCGCCGAACCTGCGATCGATTCAACCGACTGTTTACCTGCTGACGCCCAAATGACTGTGACAAATGACTCGCTAACATGACCATCTCCTCTCAAACCTCTTCTCTTTGACCAGGCTCTCCTTTCCTGACCGCAACACGCAACTTGGCACTTCGGGAGCGAGGATTCTGCTCCAACTCATCAGCCCCTGCCATCACAGGTTTTGATGTTAAAACTTTCAACTCTGAATGTTCACGAAACTTCCGCTTGACCATGCGATCCTCCAGACTGTGAAACGAAATCACACAAAATCTGGCCCCGGGTCGTAAGAATGGAACGGCTGCATCCAGAATCAACGACAGATTTTCCAGCTCACGATTCACCGCCACCCGCAAGGCCTGAAAAACCTTTGTGGCGACATGAATTTTTTTAGGGTGAAAACGCTTCGGTATGGCCCGGGCAACAATGTCTGCCAATTGACCACTGGTGGTCACCGGGGTCTGCATACGTGCCTGAACTATTTCACGGGCAATGGGTCGGGACTGTTCTTCGTCCCCATAGTAATAAAAGATATCGGCCAACTCTTCTTCACGGGCATGAGCCAGCAAATCGGCCGCACTCTTCTCCTGCCGCTGATCCATGCGCATATCAAGAAATTCATCCCGCTGAAAGCTGAACCCTCTGCCACCACAATCCAACTGGAGGGACGAGAGGCCTATATCAATGAGCAAACCATCAATCTGCCTGATCCCTAACGCGTTTAACACTGTGGGCAGATTGGCAAAATTTTCGCGAACAATAGTCAAACGATCAGCATAGGAACGGAGGCGATCCTGGCTCAGGGCGATGGCTGCCTCGTCCCATTCCAGGGCAATCAGGCGGCCGTCAGGGGTGGAACGCTTGAGTATTGCCTCACTGTGCCCCCCCATTCCCATGGTGCCATCCACATAGAGTCCGCCTGAGCTGGGGGCCAGATAGCTCATGGTTTCTTCAAGGAGGACCGAACGATGAATATCTGCTGCCCGTAGCTGGTCTACCATCAGAATATTCCAAGCTTGGCCAGACTCTCATTGTAATCAGCGAAGTTTTCACGAGTCGCCTGGGTCTCGATCAGCCAGGCATCCTTGTCCCAGATTTCCACATAATCAAGCATACCGGTTAACACGACTTCCTTGACAATACGGGTCTCACTGCGCAGGGTTGGCGGCATCAAAATTCGGCCCTGCCTGTCCGGGAGGCAAGGCGTTACTCCAGAGACAACCAGTCGAACAAAACTGGTCAACCCGGGTTGCTCGCGACCTTTGGCCAGAAGCTTATCCTCTAGAGTCTCCCACTCAGTTGCAGGAAAGGCACGCAGATGACTCCCCCAACTGGTGACCATCAACTGCTCGGACTCGTACTGTTGCAGGACCTCTCTGAACCGGCTGGGGAAATTCAATCGTCCCTTGACGTCCAGCACATGCTCGGACCGCCCTCGAAAACGACTGACTATGGTTTTTGACTTTGCCATCCTCTCTCACCACCGGTTTCCACCGGACTCCATCTTTCACCACTTTACCCCACTATTATTTGTTCTATAACAGAGACACATCACTGTCAAGTAATATTCCAGAAAACAAATCACCTTATCTTACTGAAATACAAAGAGAACAGAGAGGCACAATATATAGGGGGGCGAAGACAATGAACACCCAAGGAAATGTAGAGAAGTTCAAAAAAAGAACACAAACAGAAAGGACCATCCTGGAAAACAATCAATATACCAGAGAACTATCAAAGAAAATAACCACAGAAAAACCCATAAAAAACAGCTGGTGGTAAAAAGTGGTGAGAAAAATAAACAAATAGAAAATCAACAACAGAAGCAATGCTGCAAAACAAAAAAAGAGCCGCCCGGATCAACTTCAATCCAGAACGGCTCTTTTACACCAGTTTCCTCAACACCCCTGACAGGCCACCGCCGGAAAACCAGCTCAAGATGGCTGAACACGCCCGGACTGACTGCAACCAGGCGTGACCGGGGTCATCAGAAGATCACTATTCAGAAAAATTCAGACAGCAGGCTCCTCCGCGCTCTCAAGTAACTGCGTCAAGTCGGCATCAGACACGAAACTGTGTTCAGCGTCCGGAAACTGACTGCCACGAACTTCGGCAAGATACGCGCTGACCCCTTCCCGGATCAACGGTGCCAGGTTGGCATAGGTCTTGACAAATTTTGGGATAAACTTTTCAAACATACCCAGCAGATCGTGGCTGACCAGGACCTGGCCATCACAGCCGACCCCGGCTCCGATACCAATGGTCGGCATTGCTACCTGCTGTGTAATCAGGGCTGCCAACTGTTCTGGCACACACTCCATGACAATACCAAAAGCACCAGCCTCTTCCAGGGCCCTGGCCTCACGAAGAAGACGCCGCGCCGATTCAAGGTCGCGCCCCTGAACCTTATAACCACCCAATTGATTGACAGTCTGTGGAGTCAGGCCGATATGACCCATAACCGGAATCCCGGCCGCGACCATGGCACGGACCGTCTCACAGACCTCAAGGCCACCCTCAAGCTTGACCGCATCACAACCCGCTTCCTTTAAAAAACGAGTCCCGTTCATAATCGCATCACGTGCCCCACTCTGATAGGACCCAAAGGGAAGGTCTCCCACCAGAAATGCTCCGGGAGCCCCTCGTCGGGCGGCAGCTGAATGATGGAGCATCTCAGCCATGGTCACCGGCACAGTGGAGTCATAGCCGAGAACCACCATTCCAAGGGAGTCGCCCACCAGAAGCATATCCACACCACACGAGGCAAATAGACCTGACATGGCCGCGTCATAAGCGGTGAGCATGGTAATTTTCTCCCCGGCCTGCTTCATGGCTCGGAAATCCTGAATCGTTTTACGTTTATTCATCTCTTACTCCTCATTATCAAAGAGTGAGGCCTGCCGGGCCGGGTTGAGCTCTGGACGACGGTGGAAATGTTCATATGCACCCGGCGTAGCCACCCGGCCGCGCGGGGTTCGATTCAAAAAGCCCGACTGAATAAGAAAGGGTTCGTAGACATCTTCCAGAGTATTTTTTTCTTCGCAGACAGCGGTTGCCAGGGTTTCAAGACCAATTGGACCACCATGGAACTTGTCAATGATCGTCAGCATGATGCGCCGATCCATCTCATCAAGGCCAAAACGATCCACATTCAGCATATTCAGGGCCTCATCGGCAATGGAAGAGGTAATGATCGCGTGCCCGTGAACCTGTGCAAAATCCCGGACCCGACGAAGCAAACGATTGGCAATCCGGGGTGTACCACGAGAACGACGCCCCAACTCCAACGCCCCGCCCTCATCAATGCCAATCCCCAAAATAACTGCCGAACGCTGAACGATTCGCACCAGCTCTTCAGGTGCATACAGATCAAGACGCAGAATAACCCCAAAGCGATCACGCAGAGGCGGAGTGAGCAGACCAGTACGGGTGGTTGCGCCAACCAGAGTAAAACGGGGCAGATCCATCTTCACCGAGCGGGCACCAGGCCCCTGACCAATGATCAGATCAAGCTGATAATCTTCCATGGCCGGATAGAGAATTTCCTCCACCGCATGATTCAGACGATGAATCTCGTCTATGAACAGGACATCACCCTCCTGCAGACTTGTGAGAATTGCGGCCAAATCACCCTGACGTTCAATGACCGGACCCGAGGTTGTCTTAAATCCGGCCCCCATTTCCTGGGCGATGATATGCGAGAGAGTGGTCTTCCCCAGACCGGGGAATCCATGAAACAAGATATGGTCGATGGGTTCTCCGCGGCCACGTGCGGCACGGATAAACACATCCAGACTTTTGCGCACCTGTTCCTGACCGATATACTCGTCGAGCGATCGGGGCCGAAGATTATTCTCCTGACGCGGTTCACTCTCTTTGATCTCCGGAGTGACCAGACGAACTCCCGGGCCTATTTGTTCTTCAAAATTCATGCCAACGTCCGTAAGCATTCACGAATCAACTCTGCCACCTGCAGAGCGCCAAAAGAATCCTCACCCAGGCGCTTTCGCACGGCAGACAAGGCCTGTTGGGCCATGGGATCGGGATAGCCAAGATTAATCAGAGCAGACAATGCATCAGCTGCCGTGGAACCCATGGGCGAAGCAACGGCCATGCCACCTCCGGGAGCCGCAGTGGAAACTGCCAGGTGAGCCACTTTTTCCTGCAGATCGACACAGACACGCTCAGCCGTCTTCTTGCCTATCCCCGGCAAAGCCACAAGCCGCTTGATATCCCGATCAACAATGGCCTGACACAGATCAGGAACCCGCAGACCCGAGAGAACCGAAAGGGCCAGCTTGGGGCCAACTCCGGACACACTCCTGAGGATAAGAAACATCTCCTTCTCCCCTTCTTCCAGAAAGCCGAACAGAACGATCGCGTCCTCACGGACCTGGGTATAAATGTAGAGAAAAACAGAATCACCGGTCTCCGGGAGACGGGAGAGGCTGTCAGTGGAAAGAAAGACCTCATATCCAACCCCACCCACATCAATGACCACCCGATCCTGGGATCGTATGAGCAGGCTGCCCGATAATGTAGCTATCATTTACTCTACCAACGGGAAAAGGTTTCTCAGATCAACTGTCAACAACTCGGTAACGATTCGGTACAAATTTGAACAGACAAGGAGTCTTTTTACAAGTGAGACGCTCCACAGTACATGCTGCACCAACAACAATAGAAGCCGCAATGGAACTCTTCAGCGAAAACCGTGAACGACCATGATGTCCGGGCTGCAACGAAGCAGATCTCGATGATCAGTCAGCCATCAATTAAAAACGAAATTGATTGGCATGACAGATGGCCACAGCCAGGGCATCGGCCGCATCATTACTGGGCTGGGCTGAAAGATTCAGGAGCACGCGAACCATGTGTTGAATCTGGGCCTTTTCCGCCTGGCCATAACCGGCCACTGCCTGCTTGACCTGCTTGGCCGTATAATCATGAACCTGCAGATCATTCTGCATGACAGCCACCACAGCTGCCCCACGGGCCTGGCCCAGCTTGAGGGCCGAATTCGGATTGGAGGCCATAAAGACCTGCTCAACCGCTGCCACCTGCGGGCCCTGCACCTGGATAACCTCATTAATCCCATCAAAAATCTCATTGAGACGATGAGACAAGGGCGCTTTTGCCTGGGTCCTGATCGTCCCACAAGTCACAAAAACCACCTGTCCGGGTGCGACATCGATTACGCCGTATCCGGTCACTCTCGACCCTGGATCAATCCCCAGTACCCGCATAATCATTGGGGCGTTGGCATCACCGCACCCCGACTCCTTTAAAATAAACGAAAGAGAGCCGATGATCAGGCGAGATGCTCCATCAGCTGATCATCGATCTCACAATTGGCATGGACGTTCTGCACGTCATCATGATCCTCGAGCATCCCCAAAAGCTTGAGCAAGGCCTTGGCCGGCTTCTCCTCGGTGACATCAACCGTATTCTGGGGGATCATGGTCACCTCGGCCTCGATGAACTTAATCCCGGCAGCCTCGAGCTGCTCACGAACCGCATCAAAATCTTCAGGCGCAGTGAGGATCTGAAACTCGCTTTCCGTCTCAACCACATCCTCAGCCCCAGCCTCCAGGGCCAGGTCCATGAGTTCTTCCTCGGAAGTCCCTTCTTTTGCAACCAGAATCTGACCCTTTTTGTCAAACATCCAGCTCACACAACCGGACTCACCAAGATTCCCACCACTTTTGGCAAAATAGTGACGAACATCCGCCACGGTTCGGGTCCGATTATCAGTCATGCAATCCACGAGGACCGCAATTCCTCCAGGGCCGTATCCCTCATAAAGGATCTCCTCATACACTTCGCCCTGAATCTCACCGGTGCCCTTCTTAATCGCCCGGATCATATTATCTTTGGGCATATTCTCAGAGCGGGCCGAGGCAATGGCTGAGCGCAATCGAGGGTTCCCGTCCGGATCACCGCCGCCCAAACGCGCAGCCACAGTAATTTCCTTGATCAAACGGGTGAAAATTTTCCCACGTTTCGCGTCAACCGCACCCTTGCGGTGTTTAATATTAGCCCATTTAGAATGTCCTGCCATGATCCACGTCCTGCTGTTATTATCTATTCACAATATAAGAGTTCAAGGTTCCCAAAAAGAACTCGTTCTTCAACTTACCTGCCCTGGCGGCCTGCGATACCCTAAGGCCACCACAAACACTTCACGGCTCTCGGTTCGCGAACTCTGCGGTTTAATGACCTTGACCTGGTCAAAACAGGACTTGACCTCATCAACAAACTCAGGGAAGTCCTCCCCCTGAAAGGCCTTACAGATATACGCCCCTTTATCCAGAAGCAGAATGCGCGCCAATTGCAAGGTCCTGCGAGTCAGACGCAGAGACTGTTGATGATCAGTCCAACGATTGCCCGTGGTTTTCGGGGCCAGATCTGAAACCAGTACCCGAAAAGCAGGTCGGATTTTACGGACGAGCGGCACCATATCCGGATCCATGATGTCATGCTGCAGCCAGTGAATCTCTGCACCGCCATGACGTGAAACCTGTTTGGTCTCCTGAATATCGACGCCAACCACGACACCAGTCTCCCCAACCACCTCGGAGGCGTAGAGTGACCAACTACCGGGACAGCAACCCAGATCCAAAACAGAGTCTCCGCGTTTCATAAACTGGTACTTCCGCTGAGCCTCCTCCAACTTATAAATGGAGCGAGCCGGGTACTTGTCCTTTTTCGCCTTCTTATAGTAAAAATCCTTTACCTTACGCACCTTTTATTCCATTTGACTCGGTTTGACAAGACGGAAAAAAGCGGGAGCCTCCGCCAATTCTCACGTAAAAACACACCTGCATTCATTGATATCCGCTCAAGAAGTTGCATTGATATCAAAAAGATCCCTGGAGAAAATGTTTCTTCTCCCAAAGGAGCTGGGGAGCCAGCAATCAGCCCATACCCAGCTTCCGCAAATAGCCCCCGACCCAGGCAAGAGCCTCTGATCGATCCGCAACCTCCCCCTCGATCCGGGCCAGCTCGAGACCATTGAGAATTTCTGCAAACATTGGTCCCGGAGTCAGGGAGAATTCATGAATCAAATCAGCTCCCGTCAGCAAACGAGGCCCGCTGAGCACTGGCTTGAGCGTCTGTTCATAGACCTCAAGGACCTGATCCAGCAATTGGACAAGTTCTGCCTCAAGATCCGGTGGCCGTTCCACCCCCTGCCCTGCCAGACTATCAGCCATAGCCAGAAGAAAAAGACCGGGCAGCTCATCTCCTGCCCGACGCACCAGATTGAGACAGGCCTTACGACTCAGAGGTCCCTGTCGACGGACATTACAGAGGTGAAAGGGGTGCATGTGCATGGCCACCTGACGAGCAACACCCCTGCGCTGTTCATTACTCCAGCGCAGACGACGCCCCAGGGCGTGAATCATACGCTCCCCTTCCTGTTCATGCCCGTAAAAAGTAACACGACTGTCACGTTCCACACGAATTCTAAAGGTCGGAGGCTTGCCCAGATCATGGAGAAGCGCTGCCCAGAGCAAACGGGAGACAACATTACCATGAGCAAGATACTCTTGAAAGTACAGATCGTGGCCCGGATAATAAACAGACGGATCGGCCAAAATCTCTTCCATGTGGGCCAGAACGGCCAGGCTGTGGTCAAAGACATCAAGATGATGACAACCGGGCTGCTGCATACCAATGCCCTGAACCAGCTCCGGAAGAACCTGTCTCAATAAACCGGAGGCCGCCAGGGCCTCAACAGTCACCGCTGCCTGACCGGAAAGAATAATCTGTTCCATCTCGGCATCGATCCGCTCAACCGAAACCCGTGCCAGCCCCCTGGCGTGGTGACAAATCTTCTCCAGGGTTGCACTTTCCAGCACAAAACCCAGAGTCGCAGCGAGACGAAAACCGCGCAGGAGGCGCAGGGGATCAGCAGTAAAGGCGCCGGGACAAGAACGTAATGTTTTGCTTGCCAAATCATTGAGTCCGTTCATAGGATCAATGAGTCGCGGACAGGCTGCCGGATCAACCAGGGCATCAAGAGAGAGGGCCATGGCGTTGACCGTGTAATCACGAAGTTCCATATCTGCAGAAATGGTTGAGGCCCCCAAACGATAACTGGAGAAATCCACAACCACACCCCGCCAGACGACTCGACCGGCATCTTCCTCATCCCGCCCCAGAGGAACATAGGTGCCGCCACCAAGTTGTGCCCGCAGAAGCTGGCAGCATTTCGTGGCCCCAGTAGAGACAGTGAGATCCAGATCGCCTGGAGGCCGCCCCAGCAACCAGTCACGAACCGTTCCGCCAACCACAAAGAGCTCACGGCCAATATGCTCACTCACGGCCAGCAGGGCTGCAATCAAGGACAACGGGTAATTTCCCAGAGCCTCCCGGAATGATGCGGCACGCGCCTCTGCCCCTCTTTCCTCTTTCATCCTGACCGTCCATGGTTTATTCTGCGAAAAACAATCCGCACACACAACAACACCTACTTTTAACACATTGAAAAAAATATGGACAGCGCAACCCAAAGAATACTCAAGATCGGTCAGGCGACCATCGGCCTGATCGGTCTGGATGTCGGACTCAATCAGGCTCTGGCCAAAGAACTGAACACAGATGAGGCCGTCGACCTGATCTTCCCTCTGGTCAGCCGCCAAAACTATATCCCCGCCGGCATGGAATCACAGTACAAGGAAGCAATCGCAAAAGAGTACAGGCGAATGACAGGCGAAGAAACCGAAGACAGTGAAGACATAACCATCAGGGTCTTCGGAAGTGGCTGTGTCAGTTGCAATGCCATTCGTGAACGGGTCATTGACGCATTGATGCGAGCCGGGATCAAGGCTGACATTGAACAAATCTATGATCTGGATGAGATTGGCCGCCAGGGCATCACCGCCACTCCAGCCCTCATGATCAACGGCGAGCTGAAGATCGCAGGCATCCAGCCAACCGTGGCCCAGATCGAGGCCTGGCTGCGAGAGATACACTCCTGAAGAGCATGAAATCTGCAGCAGAGAAGAAAACGATTCACGACAATGACCCAGTGGATCGAGTGAACCGAGTCGCCTCACAGGCGAGCATCGTTGAGCACAATCCCACCATCATCCTGGCACCACTGCGCGGCATCACCGACGCCCTGTTCCGCCAGCTCCTGCAAAAACATTTCGGCGGCCTGGATTCTGCCCTTGCCCCATTCATCAATCCACAGCAAAAGGCCCCGTTCGACGATAGACTCCTGCGTGATGTTCTTCCCGAAGCCAACCGGAGCCTGGGTATCACCCCTCAGATCCTACACACAGAGGCCGAAGGCTTTCTCACCCTGGCCCGCCGCCTCACGGACCTGGGGTATCAGGAGATCAACTGGAACCTGGGATGTCCCGCCCCCATGGTGACCCGAAAAAAGCGGGGTTCGGGCTTACTGCCCTACCCGGATGAGATCCTGGCATTCCTGGATCAGGTCATACCGCGTTTGCAAGTTCGACTCTCCATCAAAACCCGGCTCGGTCTGGAACAGAACACAGAACTCCAGGATCTGCTGCCCCGGCTGGACGACTATCCCCTGACCGGGATCACCATTCACGCCCGACTCGGCCGCCAGCTCTACAAGGGCCAATGTGACCTGGAAACCTTTGAGCGCTGCCTGGCCTTAAGCCGCCACCCCATCACCTATAACGGAGACATCACAAGCCGTGCCATCTTTCATGACATGCACCAGCGATTCCCTGGCATTCAGTCATGGATGATTGGCCGCGGCCTCATAAGCAATCCTTTTCTGGCCCAGGAAATCAGGGGGACAAAACTCACTCCAGACGAGCGCCACGAGCAGCTGCATAACTTTCACCAGGCCCTCTACACCAGTTATAAGGAGAGATTGGCTGGCCCTAGCCACCTGCTGGGGCGAATGAAGCTGATATGGAGCTATCTGGCAATGTCCTTTGCCAATCGGGAGAAGGTGTTTAAACGAATCAGAAAGGCAAATACCGAAGAACAGTATCTGGCTGTAGTTGAAGACGTGTTCATTGAAAACTTGATCGGGGCGTAACGACTCAACGAAAATTCAGACAGTATGGCCAATTCCTGAATTCCGGCTTACAGCATGCCGGAACGACAAATTTTATTCTGGTTCTTTCATCCATGAAAATCAGACCAGTTGCCACTCCTTGCGCAGATCATCATTGAGCGCTGAGGGGACCGGCATGGGAAAAACCCGCCCGTCCAGGCGAACCTCAAAGGTGACCTCTGGAGGGATCGTTCCCTTTTTGGCATAACGGACCACAAGAGATGCCGCCAGTTGTAACAATTCATCCAACCCGGCATCTTTTGCAACACGCTCAGCCCTGCGGATCAGGACCGTCGGCCCCGGCCAATCCGGCATAAACAGAAGAGCATCACCCGCTTCGGCCATGTTTTCAAGCCGGTCATTCTCACCCTCGTCACGCCCCAGAATCAACCAGGTTCCCGCGGGTGGAAAATCAGGCAGGACAAACTGCCGACCAACCAGAAGCAGGCGGATATCAGTGAGAGTGATCTCTCCTGGCGTAATCACAAACTCCCCCGCATAAATCCTGGCAATACGGTGACTGAGAATTGGATCAGCCAGAATACAACCACCAGCTGGAGACGGGAAATCTGTAATGCCGTACTCCCTGGCCAGGGCAATCTGCCGGGAGCGCCCACGACCGGTAAAATCCCCCATCTGCTCACGATCCACCCAGCCGGCTCGTTCAGCCTCACTTTCGGGCAGCAATTTTGCAGACAAAGGACGAAGCAACAGGCTCTCCACCTGCGAATCACGAGCAATCACCCGCAGGGTATCGCGACGCTGTGACATGGGACGCTGTCCCAGGACTTCACCGGTAACAATAAATGATGCCTGATACGTCGCCATCATCTCCCGCGCTCGACTCAGCATCAAGATTTTGCAATCAATGCAGGGGTTGAAATTTTTGCCGAAACCATGCTGGGGTGCATGAAGCAGATCGAGATAGACAGAACTCAAATCCACAAGAACGACTTCAATATTATATTTTTTGCGGATCTCATCCTGATAGGCGGAGGTATTTTCCAGGAGCCGGTCATCAAAGAAGGGGGTGACAAACTTAATCGCCACGACCCGAATCCCCTGGCTCATAACCATACGGGTGGCAAGAATCGAATCCAGGCCACCGGAGAACAAAGAGATGGCCGTTACCTGAGACATACATCCTCCCCGCCCTTGACCAGCAGGGCCTCAGCCCAGACACGTGTCTGCTCGTCCGCCGACTCACCGGCCAGCATACGGGCCAGTTCCAGCGTCCGCTCCCGGGGCTCGAGCCGGGTCACGGTTGACACGGTACGATCTCCCTCCTGTTGTTTAAGGACCAGAAAATGCAGGGTTCCACGGGCGGCGATCTGGGGAAGGTGAGTAATACAGAAGACCTGGTGGTGGCTGGCCAGCTCCCTGATTTTACGAGCCACTGCCTCAGCCGCCTCACCCCCAATGCCCGCATCCACCTCATCAAAGATAACTGTATTGACCCGATCACGACGGGCCAGCAGACATTTCATGGCAAGCATCAGGCGCGATAATTCACCACCTGAGGCAACCTTGGCCAGTGGACGTAAGGGCTCACCGGCGTTGGCCGAGAAGAAAAACTCCAATCTGTCACAACCATGGGGGCCAAGACTCTCCACAGAACAGTTACTCTCTTGAAACAATACCTGAAAACGGGCCTGATGAAAGGCCAGCGAACTGAGTTCAGCGGTCATGCCCTGCTCGAGCATCCGGCCGGTTTCCCGCCGCTGCCCGGAAAGGACAGTAGCTAAGGCCATAACCTCCTTCTGAAGCTGCATGGCCTGAGCGTCAAGGGCCTGGAGTTCCTGATCCATGGTCTCGATCCGTTGCAGCTCTTCCTCTGCAGCCAGGCCAAATTCAATCACCGCCTCCAGGGTATCACCATACTTGCGCTTGAGCTGCTGCAACTCCTGGAGTCGCTCGCCCACCTGTTCCAGACGATAGGGATTGGCCTCCAGGGCATCACGATACTGGCGCAGCCTATCACTCAGATCCTCCGCCTGATAGGAGTAGTCAATCAGCTCTGCAACCAGTGGCCTGGACTCTGGATCGAGCTGGGCCAGCTGCTCCACAGCCCGACGGACTTGTACCAGCTTCTCCTGAACAGACGAAGAGAGGAGATGGTGTGCCTCACTGCCCAGACGAATCAGCCCATCGGCGCCCTTAAGGCGCTGACGCTCCTGCTGTAACTGTTCATCTTCGCCGGGCTCTGGAGCCAGACGACGAATTTCCTCCAGTTGATACGTGAGCAGTTCACGACGCTCCTCTTTGTCCTGCTCCTGCTGCTGTAACTCGACCAAAGCCGCAAGCTTGTCCTGCCAAGCGCGATATAAAACGGTATAGGAGTCGCGCAATGACTCAAGTTCACCCACTGTATCAAGCATATCAAGATGATTGGAGGGCTGCAGCAGCTGCTGATGATCATGCTGTCCGGCGACATTCATCAACTGGACCATGACGCCTGCCACAGTCCTGGCAGGAACCAGAACACCATTGATCGTGATGCGACTGCCCCCCCGGGACAATACCTGACGGCGGATGATCACGTTCATATCATCATCAAGCCCCTGCTCCTGCAGAGCTGCGCGAATCTCTTCATGTTGAGCCCCAAGTTCAAACAGGGCCTCAACCTCGCAACTCTCAGAACCGCTGCGAATCCAGTCCAGTGATGCCCGGCCCCCCATGAGCAGATGAAGGCCACGGAGGAGGATCGATTTTCCAGCCCCGGTCTCACCTGTCATCACGACCAGTTCACCGGCCCCGGGTCCTGCCTGATCAAAGACCAGATGCAGCGACTCGATCAGAGCCAGATTTTTAATTTTCAGTTCGCAAAGCATGGGGTATTTTTAGACATATACACAAACAGAAACGCGCCAAACTTGACGCACCCTCGAATCACCTGTATCTTACTCGAATATTCCATCAGATCAAGTTCTGACACGAGCAAGCAGCCATGGTCCGCAAAACAAAGCTTAGCGCCAGTCTCGAAGACTATATTGAAGCGATACATCATATCGCCGAGAATAATAAAGTCGCAAGAAGTAAGGATATCGCACAGCGGCTGGATGTCAGCAGAGCCTCTGTGACCGAAGCCCTGCGGGCACTGGCCAAACGAGAACTGATCAACTACGCTCCCTACGAAGCAATCACCATGACCGCCAAGGGCAAGAAAGCTGCCCGGGACGTCATCTTCCGGCACGAAGCCCTGAAACGGTTTTTTGTTGAAGTCCTGGCCATTGATCAGGACATTGCCGAAGAAGGGGCCTGCCGGGTGGAGCATTCGGCACCACCTGAGGTCATCAGCCGCATGATCTCCTTTATCGAATTCCTGAATGCCTGCCCCCGCGGAGGATCTGAACTGATCGACGGCTTTGCCAGTTTCTGCCAACAGGGCAAGACCAAACTCGACTGCAAGGAATGCCTGGCAGGCTGCCTGGTCCAGCCAAGCCTCCCAGACAAATCAACCGATCAGTAATCTTCCTTACCCGCGAATCAAACCAACAATCTCGCCTTCATCCGGGAAACGACTCAGGGCTTTTTTGGAAAAGATCAGCCTGTCATCCACACTGACCTCATAAACACCACCGGATGACGCCACCAACTCCACATCTGCGCCCAACTCCTGTTTCAATTCGTCTTCCAGACTGGAAGCACGCGGTTTATAGTTTCACTTTGCACAATATTCAATCCTGACCTTCATCACTCTCCTCCGTAGACACTTACAGTTATCTGTTGGACAGCAACAATATCGCTCGCCAACCATTCCGATCCAACCATAAAACTTCAGTTCAGTTGAATGGATATCATAAATTGTATTAATATTGTAGAACCTTTCTTCATACGATATAATTTTTTAATCATGTCCAGAATTCACAATCACACTACCCTGCTCTCCCAGCTCGACACACTCAATCAGGAAGAGCAGCGACACCTCAGCCCATGGGCAGCGCTTAGTTCTCTGGCCCTGCGACGACGAACTGAGCCCCGGACCGAATACCGGCAGGCCTACGCCCTTGACGCAGACCGCATCCTCCACTCCCACGCCTATATCCGCTACATCGATAAAACCCAGGTTTTCAGTCTGATCAATAATGACCACATCACCCACCGTGTACTCCATGTCCAGCTGGTCTCACGAATTGGCCGAACCATTGGCCGCTTTCTCCATCTCAACGAAGACCTGATTGAGGCCATTGCCCTGGGGCACGACACCGGCCATCCACCTTTTGGCCATGACGGCGAGACCATTTTAAGCCGGCTGTGCCTCAGCCATGGCCTGCCACCCTTCCAGCACAACGTACACTCAGTCAAACTTCTTGACCAGATCGAACGTAAAGGACGTGGCTGGAACCTGAGCCTGCAGACCCTCGACGGCATCCTTTCCCATGACGGTGAAATTCACAGCAATCACATCAGCCCTGTGACCGTCAAAGATTTTGCTCAATTCAATGATAAACTGACCGCCAAACAAAACGACCCCAGTCACCAGATCTATCCTGCAACCATGGAGGGCTGTGTGGTTCGGATGGCCGACACCATCGCTTATATCGGTCGTGACATTGAGGATGCAATCACCCTGGGCCTGATCAAACGAAGCGATATCCCCAATTTTTCCCAGAAAACCCTTGGCAATACCAACGGGACCATTGTATACAATCTTGTTACCGATTTAATTAACAATAGTCAATCGAGTGAGAATTCTTCATCCCAACAGCCGCTTCACCCTCATATCGGTTTCAGCGAAAAGGTCGCCGAAGCACTCAGGAAGCTCAAGCAATTCAACTACCAGAGCATCTATCTTCACCCCAGGACCAGGGAGCACCAGCCCCTGATCACAGAGTGTTACCAGCAATTGTTCAGCTATTACACCAAGCAGCTTCAGACCGGGCAGCCGCAGCTCCCGGATGAAATCAACCTGATGACCAACATGGCAGAATCCTCCCTCACAAACCAGTCACCCGCGTCCATGGCCTGTGATTTTATCGCCGGAATGACCGATGACTTCTTTTTGGCTGAGGCCAAACGGATCGGCTGCAGGATTCCACAAAAACAATGAAGCTGAATCTGCAAAAATTCATACCAGGCGAGAACACCAGCCTGCTTATTATTGCCACGGTGATCGGCCTCATGGCCGGTATTCTCAACATTGTCTTCCGGACAACGGTCGAGGGCGTGCACTGGCTTGTCTTTGAAGGCGGTCATCAGCTGCTCGGCATAAATGAGGGTGGCTGGCGCCTGCTCCTCCTGCCGCTGATCCCCATGACCGGCATGGTCCTGCTGATCCCGCTCTCCCTGCTCTTTCCCGGCGAAATCAATGGCTACACCTTCACCAAGTTCCTGCGCAAGGTCAACCTGGAAGGCGGCTACATCAAGGCCAAAACCATTGTTTTGAAAATCATCTCCACCGCATTGACCATCGGTACCGGAAACTCGGCTGGAGTCGAGGGACCAATCGCTGCCATCAGCGGAGCCATGGGCTCACAGATTGGTCAAATATTCCGGGTTTCCGGCTCACGCATGAAGGTTTACATCGCAGCCGGCTGTGCCGGAGGCATTGCCGGAATGTTCAACGCCCCCATTGCCGGAATCTTCTTTGCCTCAGAGATCGTCCTGCTCGGCACATTCGAGATATCCTCGTTTGCCGCACTTGTCGTGGCATCTGGTATCTCAACCGTGGTCACCCGCGCCTACTACGGCACCACCCCGGCGTTCTCCATCCCCGACTACAATATGGTCAACGCCTTTGCCGAACTGCCCCTCTACTGCATCCTGGCCACCATCGTTGGCCTGATCGCTGTTCTGCATATTCGCATTTTTTACTGGATTCGTGACAAATATGCCGCTTGCTCCATGCCGGCACAACTCAAACCCCTGACCGGCGCCTTTCTCATTGGCTGTTTTGCCATGTCCTTTCCCCAGATCATGGGAGATGGTTATCATTTTATCGAAGATGTCCTCAACAGCGGTGGTACCTTTTATATCCTGTTCATCCTTATCTTTCTCAAAATAGTTGCCACGGCCATCACCCTGGGTTCAGGAGGGGCCGGTGGTGTTTTTGCCCCGGCGCTTTTCATTGGAGCGATGATCGGCGGGGCCTATGGCCATCTGGTCAACTCGCTGTTCCCCACAATCACTGCTAATCCTGGGGCGTACGCCACCGTGGGTATAGGAGCATTCCTTGCCGCCTCCACCCATGCCCCCATGACTGCCATTTTTCTTCTCTTTGAGATGACCGGAAACTACAAAATCATCATCCCGATCATGCTCACCTCCATCATCGGCACCATGGTCGCCAAACGATTTAGCCACGACTCCATTGATACTGTTGACTTTACCCGCGAAGGGATTAATATTCACGAAGGTCGGGAAACAGCGATCATGAAATCCATCCGGGTGGGCAAGGCCATCACTGAAGATGTGGACTTTATCAGTGAACGGGCCAACATCAACCACCTGCTGGAAATCTTCCGGATTTCCAAGGATCGCTTTTACTTTCCCGTCGTTGACGATTCTGGCCGCATGACCGGAATCATTTCCATGCAGGATGTGAAGAATATTCTCCACCGAGCCGAGGAAGAACGGGTCTGTTATCTTGTGGGAGGGATCTGCAACAGGAATGTCATCACCCTGACCCCGGATGACTCCCTCTACACGGCCATGAAACTCTTTGATCTCAAAGGCATCGAAGAGATTCCGGTAGTCGAGGATATGGAGAACAAATGGGTGGTAGGGATGCTCAAGCGAAGGGATGTCATTGCCGCCTACAACCACGAAGTCCTCAAAAAGGGGATCAGTGAAAAAGCAGAGACCATCCGGGTGACCTGCGGGGAATAATATTTTCCTGTCTCAGCAGGCTCTCATGGGGCACATCATAAAGACTAGCAACAGACAACTCCAAATGCGCTCGTAGCTCAGCTGGATAGAGCATCGGCCTTCGAAGCCGAGAGTCGCAGGGTCGAATCCTGCCGGGCGCACCAATTATAATTATAGTAAGTTTGTAACTTCCCCCCACTCAGCAACACTCCTGTGTACTCGATCACACCACCCCTTCCCCCCACAGATCCTCCGCCATTTCGACCCACCCACTCTCCATGTGTCGCCCCGCAGCCGCTCATGGGCA